>Ga0310786_10001179_pt1 | contig 42009 bp, 46 predicted proteins | sample AusTroGonzalo_MG_FD_203881 | JGI IMG/M metagenome (GOLD analysis project Ga0310786, IMG submission 203881) | Bovine rumen microbial communities from tropical cattle in Woodstock, Queensland, Australia - Gonzalo_03 (v2) (version 2) | ecosystem: Host-associated > Mammals > Digestive system >...
TAGCGGAGGTACCAGCGGAGGTACCAGCGGAGGTACCAGCGGAGGTACCAGCGGAGGGACTAGTGGCGGCACTAGCGGAGGCACCAGCGGAGGTACCAGCGGTGGTACTGGCGGTGATGACGGAGACACTACCAGTGGTGGTATACAAATTACTTGTGAATTAAAAGAGCGTTACTATCCAGTAATATCAGGTGGATCTATGTTTACAGGGCAGTCACAGACACCTCTACTCGTTGATATGATATACAACGGAGGCAGTTCTTTTCCACATTGCTACGGAAACCTGGACGAGGAAGGTTTATACCTAGAGGAAGGAAATGTAGACTGATGGCCATTTTTCATAATATAGATCGTATTGATGCAGAGTTAAATACAAAACATCCTTTTCGCTGGACATGTCCATTGTCCATAGGGGGCGGAGAGTTTCCTGTACGCGAGCTGATATCAATACGTTTACATACTTTTGAAAACACCGCTCCTCCTTTTAGGATCTCCAGGTTTGAAATCAACGACACAAACATGCACTGGTCCATACAAGACAGCAAAGGGCGTGATCACCTGACAATAGACCTACCTGATTCAGCTACAGATACATTGTTGTACCCGGTGCGTGATACATACGGATGTATGTCCGGACATATGGTATGCACACCCGTCCTCCTGCGTTCCGTATACACAATAATAAGAAATGCCGGCGGCAGTATAGATACGGCAGGAGGCGATTTCGTGTTCGATAACTCTTGCTACGTACCGATGCTGTCTGGTGTGTTCAAGGTAATATCTGTAAATGGCACAAACTGTTGCTCAGATATTACGTTGCGCGCTGGAGACAATGTAAAACTAGAGTTTCTTACACAATCTACGACTAAGGAAAATGTACGTTTTATAGACGGCTCGATAATACGGGTAGGTGATAATGAGGTACTGGATAGTGCAAATTTCCAGTCCGGTGGTGTCATCAGGGCCTCTGCGGTATCCGATTATAAGGAACTGGACAATAAAACAGTATTTACAACCGTGATGATGAACAGTAGTAGAACAGTATTGGATAATCCAGACACCAGCTGGCATTTGCTGCTACGATCTACATTGGCATCTAATCTAAGGGTAGTTACCAAATCTGGTGAAATACATTTAACGGGAGTGCAGGATGTTTGACAATCCTTTATATGACATCTACACATCTTATCCATTTATTTGGAGTGGAGGTGACTTCCCGGAAGCGTTAAAGCCTGTACGCGACCTGCGTATCGTAGTTGTGTTGCCATCTACAATAGAGATACCGGCGGCATTAACTTACACACTGAGCTTGACTAGTTTGACGCCATCCGGAGGCACTGTCTTACTAAATCTTATCGGCAATGATATGACCTATGAAGATAGTATACAGATACCGATCATGCTATCTCCGGGCATAAACCTACAATCGTCGTTTATATCCATAGACCAGGAACCTGCAGCAACATGGACTGGAAATGTTTCTATCCATCCGGATTGTCTTATTTTACTACAGGAAGCCCCTAATATACGGATGGAAGCTACCTTGTCATATGACTCCAGAAAAGGACGCAAAGTAAATATCATTGATGTCAGTGCAAACGATGTCATAGAGAAAGGACGCACATATAGATATGGGGCTGCCGGTAATCTGATTATATCCGGTGGAGTGGCGTGTGTTCCTGGCAGCTACGGTGATGGGATATTGCGGGTAGCAAACGGCTTCAATGTTACAGCAGAGGGTGACATTAACGCAGACGAGGTGGTTATTTCACTGGATTGTGGCTCTGAAAACGGGCTGGGAATATATAGAACTACTCCCTGGAGCAATGTGGGCATACCAAAATTCAGGGAAGTCGGACTAAGAGATATCAACGGGATCACTGGACAGGTTAAAATACTCGGTGATGGAAGTGTTAATGTCGAAACCACCAGCACCACAACCCTTCCGTCAGAGACCATAGAGCAGGAAGAACCAGTAATATCTGGTGGAGTTGTAAACTTGATAATCACAGGTCGTAACACATGATAAGAATCTCAGGCGGCCGTTGTGGCTATGTAAGTTCTGGCTATGTATGTAGCGGCGTTCCCGTCTTTACACCGGCAATAGACGGTTTCAAAATGTTGCCTCAGGAGGTTGCAGGTGCCAGGATGACGGTATCGTACATACCGCAGTTCAGCGGGGGTATGATAGAATATCCGGAAACCTGTTCTGGTGGAAGTACTTTCTACAATGCTTATGGTAAGCTAATATCAGGAGGTACGATACTGCACCAAGGAGACAGCATTTGTGTAGCTAGCAGCCTAAGTGCTTATGACATATCTGGTGGTCGTATCGCAATATACCCGCAAGAGTCAGGAGGCTTGGTGACGGTATATCCTGATTTCACTTCCGGAGGCATATTGTATCCCGGCATCTTGGAACCGATGCTGACTGTAAACATGCCGACGGTGCATACTCAATACACCACCAAGTTCGATTCAGTGTTGAACGGAGTGATGGTGACGATAAAAGGACTTAATGTGTGGAGGACCTACGTAGACAGCACATTCAAGGTAATTCCGGTAGTCGTCAACAACGTGGTCAACAGAGTCGTAAGCAATGTAATAATCAGCGGCATCAGTAATATAGTAAGTACCTATGTCAGTAATTTCATCCTCAACGAGGTAGGTATAAAGCTGACCAACGACACCATCAACACCATCACCAACATAAGCCCGGTAGTCAGTGCCGTTGAATTTACACCATGCTCGCAATTCCAGGTGTATAAGCAGTCTGGCGAATTCATTGAGTGTAAACCATCGCAGAAGCCTGTGTTTGGTGTGGCCAGTGGTGCCATTATGATCAAAGGCGAGGAAATACAGGTACCAAACTACTCAGGAACTTCCAGTCAGACATTCCCGTTGAACTTTTACTTGGAGCTGGATAAGAACAACAGCACTTGGGCTATCGTAACCACCAGGACAAGCGGGGCATCGTTCAAGTCCTATCACATAGGCGGTGTAAACTGCACAAACGCCAGCACAACCAAAATATCAGGCAGCGGTGGTAATGTAAGCGGCGGAAGTGCCAGTAGCAGTGGAAGTAGCTCCAGCAGTGAGAGCAACAATTGCAAGATATACAACATTTGGCAAGCCCAGTGTGAGTTTGACGATAATGACGACGATGGTGGAGATTCTGCTTTTATAGCTGTAGTGGTGGATGCACCATCGAAGGGCTATGGCAACGGAGGAGTAATGAATATTACAGTTGACGGTACCGGGGCTTACAAAGCCGTTGGCGAGAAAATAGATGTTGTATTTCCTTTTATCGGTTAAAGTCGTTCTTCTATAAAACCCACCTCATATATTGTATTGTAAAACACAACAATACAATCAGGAGCCCTCTCTATGACATATGGTTGCCACAACTGCGGAGTTGATTTAAGTAAGTACAAATCCTACGAGGAAAGCCCGTGTGCTACTTGTCGACTAAACAAGGAATCTTATGTAGGTCATCCCATAAAGATGTTTGAAAGCCTTGAAACCGCAGAAGAGGCCGGGCAGCTGGATAATATCACAAATAACGAAGATCCATTATCTGATATCGACTATGATCTGTCGACTTTGAACCTGATGAAAGAAGTATGTGAGGAGCAACTTCTAACGGTTGCCAGTAGCATAGTGTTGAAAATGCTGGCCCTGGCAAAGAAACACCCGGTAATGGTGGAAGTTGTCCTGAAGAAACTCCAATATCCTCACATGAGTTATTCAGCCATAGGTGCCAGTCTTACCAAGCCATGCCTGAAACAGAACATCTTACATCACCTGAAGATGGCAGTAAAGATATTTCCGGAGCTCAGTAAAGCGCTTATCACAGATACCCGCAGCAATGGTGGACACTATGCCCTACGCACCATAGATAACGAGGAAAAGCTCAAGAGTACAAAAAACAGGCTCAGAGAGATCATTTATGGTGACGATCGTGAACTTCAGGCGATGACGTTGAAGGAAATCAACAACATCTTCAAAGCATCGAAAGAAGGAGAAGTAGACATTCCTGAGTTCGATCTATACACCAAATACGACAACGAAGATGAGGACAAAGCAGATGGACTTGCCGATCAAAATTGATCCAGAAGTATATAAGCTTACCGGCAATCAGCTGGTAAGCATGATGATGCATGGACAACTAAGCATAGAACGCTTTGTGCGGATGCTTACTCCTGCGGATCCTCTGGTACTGATAGACGACACAATATATGCACTGACTCCTACTGAATTCTACTCCCTTCAGCGTCAATCAGTTTACAGACAGCTGTCTCAGACTGCTTTCCAATACCTGATAGATCATATCGAGGAACTTGAAGTACCTGAAGCGGAAAGGACTTATATGGAGGAGGTCCGCAGAAGGCTTCCCAGCTGTCCGGTATGCGAATACCGTCGTTATAGAGATGGCGTAAGTAATATACTCCACAAGTACTCTATACATTTGCCTAAAGAACTACTTGAGAATGAACAACCAGAGCTGCCATACTCCAATGCTGAATATCCGCAAACCACAGGAGAGGTTGTATGCAAGGTAGGCGATAAATTACTGGAACTCTACCACCAGTCAGCAATAGAAAGACGTCCATGCCTGGATTGTGTGGAAAAGCACATTATGCAGGCTCGCATACTTGCCAATGAATCCCTGATGGGTTATCCTGAACACCTCCCTCTTGCTTGTGGCCATCTGGAGGAAGCGATCGCAGAACTTCCGCCACAGGCTGATGCCCTAAGACTGACATTGCAATTCTGTCTGGCCAAAACCAATCATGAGAAACGCCCGTTCATGCCAATAAGCCTACTGTTGCCTCTACTGGGTTTACTGCGCCAGAAGGGTGACTTGGTAGATAATACAGCTAAATTACCGGTGCGTGATATACCGGCGGCATTGGAACTGGATTGTACTCCAACGGTTCAGGAAGAACTGAAGATGCTGGATTGGAGAAATACAGATCTGTTGACACGTAGATTGCTTAAGGTAGATCAACTGGCTACCGAAACGGAAAAACCTACCTATCGGGAGGAGTGGGAAGGTTTAATGGCTACAGCTGCTGAAAACATAGCGGAGTTAGCGCCTACTGCAGCCAATGTGATGCGTAATCGCAGGTTGATGTTCGTAGGTGCTCCAGAGCTCGCAAAAGAAGCAGGATACGCTATGGCGGATTTTGTGAACGCCCTTAGGAAATGACAACAGAGCTTTCTGTATCATCCAAGTCAGACAACTCGTTATACTCCCGCACAAGGTAGCGTAGATCAGATTCAATTTTTGCAGTAACGGCGTCCACAGGGTTGGGAATATCGAAAATCATTTCGATTTCGTCGGTGCGGAAATAACTGTACTCCGGATTCTCTTGGTCAGGAAACTCCAGTAATTCTGATGGGTGGCATACATGTGAAAAACGGTAGTGAGGGCAAGTGGGATCAGCAGAACCAGGCAACACCTCTATGGCAAACACTTTGGAGGTCATTCCATCACCAACCACAGTGAAAGTAACCGAAGTGGTGCCTTTATCTGTACATTTTATCTTGCGGTTGAATGCTAACGATACTGACATGTCAAACCCCCTACTCTATCAAAATACCGCCTATTACAACAGGCAATTTGGTTATTGTGCGTAGAAATGCCTTAAAATCATCATTATGACAGTATCTAGTAGCTATCGTGACCAGTATAGAACGGATATTTACGCTTTTATGACCACAGGTGCCACAGCGCTTCAAAGCTGCTGACGCTGCAGCTATCATAGGAAACTGCCGTGGTGCGGCATCAAGCAAGGCCTTCTCCGCGGGATTTAATACGGACATAACCAACACACCTTATAATAAGGATTTAACGACTATGGATACTCTACATACTTCCTGCTTCGCCTATCCCAGCGCCAGAAAGTACCCAATGCACACCAAAGAAGCTGCCCTCTTCTCATATTCGGCATATCTGCGCGAGAAAAACACCATCGCTCCGGAACAACTGCCGATAATCGAGGAAAACTTCAATAAAGCCGCTGCGTATCATGAACTGGATCTCAGTGCCATCCGTGAGGCAAAACGACTGCTGATGGAGAAAAAAGCAGCGGAAAAGTCGCAGGAAATACTCTCTTTTAATGCAGATGGCGTGGAAATAACGCTCAGTAAGATTGCGTCAGAAGACCAGATAGCCCCGGCAGTACGTGCTATACTCGAAAAACGCGCGTCTTTGTCCAGAAAAGCGTTGAAAGAGCCTGCTTTGTACGTTTTTGGCGTAGCAACAGCCGCAGGATATGACACTGATACCCCTGAAATGCGTAAATTGGCCTCTTTGGCCGGCCTTGGAGTGGGCGATCAAGACGAAATTGAGCACGAATTACTCAAAAGAGGCTCTCTGATCGTAATTCCGAACGATGCTCGTGCAATTTTTTATGAAATGCACAGAAATTTGAGCAAAATGGCGTCCGGAGACTTCTACAAACAGGAAAATTTGGAGAAAATCTGCTCATTTTTCGAGGAAATGGACAAAAATTACGGTCTTGAGCGTTTTTACGGCACTGAAATCAAGAGACCTGAAGACGCGTGCTTCAAAAGTGGTATTGACGATCTGCTGAAAGAGGCATCAGATCTCTTCACCATCGACTCATTGGAGGCTACTCTGTCCAAAAAAGCCCTTTTGGAACGTCGAGAAGCTGCAAAATCCTTCTTTTCAACGCATTTCAGTGATGCAGACGACCTCACCGACGATCAGTTGATCGAAAAAGTAGCATCTCTGAACGCGGAAGAGGCGAAAATGTTTCTCAATCAGGTAAAATAAATGGCATTGCCGCTCAAAAACAACTGTTTTGTCAGCTCAATCACCGTCCTGGCGCTGAAAACCTTCGGTTTGGAGTCATTAGACTGGGAACCACGGGTACTCCGAGACGCCATGGAAGAGAAATTCGACTTGAAAAAGCTGCCACAGCGGCTTTTTGACAAGTTGAACTGTGGTTATATGCTAGTGGGTACCGATGCCTATACATCTACCATTGAGGGTTTTCTTTCCGCCAACGCTGTGATGAACAATCAGTCATTTGATGAGAATCAAATTCCCTTTAATAGTCTAAAGACAGTAGCCTGGGGAGTCTGGGAGTACAGCAACCTGATGGGTGAGATCAAGGACGGGGCACCAACGGAAGAATTCTGCAGCGATATAATCGTATATATCAGAGAGGCTGCAGAACTCAATGGCGTTCGTAAATTTCCAGATTATCTGAAGTTTGCAGAGAATCCGCACATAGGACTCCCGGACATGGGAACAGATCCTACAGCCATGGAAATGTACTTGAACAGGCAACAGGACAACATCAATGACCTGAATGCTTTCATCACCGGAAAGCAGGATGCACTGGCAAAAGAACTCACTGAATTACAACGTCAGGGCTGGATAGCATCAGAATAATACGACCACACACCAAAAAATAGCATTTTTCGGCCGAAAAATGCTTAATTTTTGACACTTTTCAGGCATAATACAGTGTCGGGATTTTACCCGGCCTTGTCGGAGTGTTCCGACAGTCTCCCCGACGACTTTCGTCGGGGATTCATTCTTTTTACTTACCATTTCTCTACAGGATTTTATCCTTGAGTATAAAAAGCTATAGTAGTATGTCTTGACCACGTCAGGAGTTGCTCCTGTCACGTAGTAGCTGCCTTTCCGCAAAGATAGGTCAGTACGTAATAATGCACGATCTCCCACGGGTCCACCCAGAGAGCTCACGAGATGCTATTGCGTCGCTGCGCATCTCGTGACGCATCTCTGGAGTTACCCCTCGGGAGATCTTGCATGATTAGCAACGAACTATTTGAAGACATACAACTGGACTGTTGAATTTTCACATTGCTGCGATGTGACTTAGCGTATTCTATCCGACAAAGGATAAGAATCGTTTTCATGCTCAGACGACAAGACACTCAGTCTCGATTGATTCGGACGACGGATATTCGCTCAGGCTAATTCCGTCGTCCGAAACCACTCGAGACACACGTGTCAAGTCGTTCTGACCTGAGTAAACTCTTATAGAACAGTCTTATGTGGTTTGAACTGCTCATTGTTACGATGAGTCTTAAAAACTTCCTTACGATAGGAAAAGATAATAAGATGTAACTCATACTACGGTTCGAAGGCGGACGCAAGTCGACCGCCTTCGAACCACCGTATGGAGAGTTTACATCGATTTAAGAAACCACTACAAAAAAAAATGTCTTGACTGGTCAGCAGTTGCTGTTGACAAATACAAAAGCTCGCATGCGTGCTCAAAATGAGAATCATCAATCTACCAGCCGAATCTGGTTTGTATGACGTCTCACGGGATCCTATCTGCTCCCGTGCGACAGTCATCCAGCACCAGAGAAACGGCCCGGTAGAATACGCAGAGCTAGAGATTCTATTTGAAGACATTATGATGCACTGTTGAACTATCAGTTGCTGCGACTGAATGGAAAAACATCCATAGTATAAAGAGATTTTGTAGACTCAAGATACATCTACGATCTGGAGGTGGTTGCTCACCCTCTTTTGTCGCCAATCAGGCTTGAGCGACAACAGAGGAGAGCTCCCTCTCCAGATCCCGACGTATCCTATTCATCTACATTGAACAGTGTAAACTTTAAGCACGCCTTGACTTTGTCTGTAGTAGCTGCAGACTGAAAAAGAACCACATAACGTGGGATAAACACCGGAATAGCATCTGAAGATCTTCCGCCTTTCCAGGTGAAACAGCCCATAAACCGCTGTTTTACACCTGGAAAGCTACAGACTCTTCAGAAGGCAATCATCCCAGTATTTGAAGACGTGTACACATAACAGAACAGTTCGATGTTTCGTCGAACATAGGCAAATCTGTATGGCAACATAAGATTGCACATCACGGTAGAAGACCCCCCGGATCCTGGTTAAAAGAGCCCATTAACCAGGATCCGATTGATCTTCTCCTACACCGTTCCGTTTAAGTGTTATGTGTTTGTTTATGCCTTGAATTATCTGTTGTTTCAACAGTCTAACAACGTGTAGCGAGTGATCATAAAGCAGATCACACCCACACGCAGGCAACATTGCATCACCGGAGATCGGCGATGGCTTTCGCCGATATCCGGGATCATGCAACTGTTGCTCTGCGTGCTATTGGCTAATCTTGAAGGCATATGTGTAACAGAAATTATCGTTGCATCGACGATGCTGAATCCCGTCCATTCACGGACGCAAGAACAACCTGAGACATCTACTGGGATGCAGCCACCAAGGAAGCTCGCGACAGAGCTTCCCCTATGGCTGCATCCCAGTACCTGAAGGTCTCTATGTTCATAGTGTTACACAAAGGTAAACACAGCTATAGTATAATATCACAACAGAAACACCTAAGCGTTGCGCTCAGGAGAGTCCTAGTTACGTTGGATGTAAAATCAACGGACACTTAGGACACTTTATTTTGCGGTTTCTCCAGCAGCTGGATTTAACGACTAGTCTTCAGCTAGTCTGCGAGGACTAGCATTCCGACTAGTCTATCCGGCTGCTTGTCAAAACACGAAAATAGAAGATGTCCGAAGATGTCCGTCAGTGTTGTGATTTATCGCATAACAGAAAACATCGGTGAAGCACCGACGCTCTGTGATTTCATATCGTAGAGAATAAAAGAGATCGCATGAGCAGGCCCGCCGGCCGGCATCCACTTGAGAAACTCGTTTCGAAACAAAACGAAGTTCCCAAGTTACTGCCCGGCCGGCGGGCCGGCTTATTTATGCAATCTAAAGTGTTATGCGTTCTTTCCCTTATCTTCCATGAAGACCGAGGCTTCTGGTGGAATAGGCATGTTCAACTTCTTGCGCTGCTCGCAGGCTTCAACGATGCGCATTTTGAGATCGTCAGCCAATTCCTGCAGCGTATCCCATCCGTGGATGCCGTACTTGAAATATCTCTGCACCACATCCCGGGTGGCATAATAACGATCAATGGCGCGTTCCACGGTAAACAAAACATCGCGTTGTCCATGCCTGCCACGCAGCAAGACCATACCGTTGACGGCTTCCATCAGCCCGATATTGGGAAATGTCTGGTGGGATTCATGTAGTCCTGCGTATTGATCTGCTTTTTCTTTTTTACTCATTTGAAACTCCTTGTTCAATATAGGCTGGTAGGTTCCACCACGGATACCTTATTCATAACAGCCTCTGCAAATCTGTCCCAGTCGGAACGGGGACCGAAGATTTCATCCGGCATCACCGGAGTACCATCCGGATTGACGTCGAGAATGGATGAGTCATAACGCTGACCCAACCTAGGATAGGCCTGGAAATGGTCCCATATGGCGCTACAGCCGAAATTAACCGCATGTGCAAAGTCATCAGGAACACCAGGTTTCTTTACTATTAGAATAACGGTTTCTCCGCCGAGGGCCTTGCGGGGGTCTTCACGCAATGCCAGCAAATCACGCTGAAAAGCCTTCTCATCGTCATCCTTGAAATCAGGCAGCAGTATCTTACGCTGTTTGATGGACTGAATCACTACCGCCAATGAACGACTCTTGTCCAGCGTATACCAGTACAGGTCTGCTTCACGTTTGGCCTGATTGGGACGCATGATGTCACCGCTGCGCGGGCGGGTATAGTTGATAGGAATGACTATCAGTCCAGGGATGTTGAGAAGACCTTTCTGCTTCATTATCTCCATGCGCAGGAACCCTGCCCCGCCGTTATCGAATGAAAAACAGTCGGCACCGGTAAATTGGATCCAGCGTAGGATTTCATCCGCCTCTTCCATAGGAGTAGTGTCTTTTGGGAAACGTCTGCCGTATGCACACTCGATCACATCAGTGTCACCACGCAGGCCCAACACTGCCATTGCTGTATAGGAATCCGACACGGCGCCACCACCTGACCAGTCCACACCTATGCATACATAACGGTAACGATGGGCAATCTGTTCGAAGTCCTCAGGTCTGCTGATTACCGGTAATGAAGGATCCAGCTTGGCATTGCGAATATCTGAAAGTGTCAAAGGACTGGTGGCGGCATCATAAGGCCAACCGAATACTTCATTATACAACGTAAGAGTTGGATAAGTTTCGACTTTATACAACAGGTCGTTCCACTTCTCGGCGCTGTACATATGCATGGGATGTATGGTTTGACTGACATGGTAGCCGGCAAAACGGTTGATACGAGAAGGTACTGCCGCCACATATCCTCCATCACGTGGATAAATTGGTTTTCCGCACTTGGCGCAGATGGGACCGGTCTTGCCGATCATCTTGAGCAGATGCTGCTCTGGGTTGGGTACGTTGAAGAATCCGCAGTGAAGACATTTTATCACCCACTCCGACTGGGAGGATTGTTCCCACAGCAAAGCAAGCGTGGTGTCAGTAGTCTTTGGAGTGCCGGTGTACACATGGAAACCCCAGTTCATGGAAGCACTGGTGGTCTCACCCACGACCTTGAGAAATTCGTATTCAACGTCCTGAGCCTCGTCCACCATCACGGTAGCCAGGTTAGCTGCACCACGGATACGGTCAGGACTGGTGAACATATAGTCCATATATACGAGCGATCCGTTGTTGAACTGCTTGAGCGCCATTTTCTCCAGCTCAACACGCGTTATCAGCTGGTTTCGTATGGGAGAGCTCTGAAGCAACGGTTTGAACGTGGCATTGTTGAAACGCTGTACCTGGTCTGCTCTAGGCTCGGTCAGCATCACATGATAGAAAGCCACCAGCCCTGCCCTGAGCTGGGCACTGGTGGATAAGGTGGTCGTCTTGCCCAACTGACGACCGAACATAAACACTGTCTCTTTCGGCTGAACGGTGGAATACAGCGGAGCTACCTGGTAGTGCATCCGCAGGTCCATGGGATTGCCGTTCAAACGGAAGATACAAAGGAAAGGAATGAAAGTCTTAAGGCGTCCGTCGCGTAATGCTTGGAAAGCGTCGGAGAAAGCCGCATTCAAAACTGATGATGCCATTTATGTCTACCAACCGGTGATGTTCAATATCTTATACGCATACCATATTGTAGAAAACCGTCAAACCAGGCAGTTTCTCAACAGGAGTGCGTAATCATGAGAGTTGAACACACCCAGTATATGATTGATAAGAAGTTGATTCCGGCCGACAGATACCGAAGGAAAGATGCTTTCGGCACGTCTCTTACGCAGGAAAGAAGAAGGCCTGACCGTACGGACGTAGTGTCGGCGCAGAAACGCGCCTCCAAGCAACGCTAAGTGCGCAACAATCATATCCTTGAAGTATCGCTGATGGTAGCACCACCGGCGATTTTGTTTGTATTGGCCAATCCATTTCTCATCATCGTGCTATTCGCACTGCTGGCGATGAATGCGGAGTGGAAGATCTCAGGTAAAACCAAAACACAGCATGCGATACTGGGAGCCGTAGTGACAGCATTAGGGTGTATACCGTTTCTGGCGGTAGACTCGATGCCACTGGGACTCCTCGGAGCGCTTCTTCTTATAGGCCTCCTGTCGCACTTGTCGTATGGTCTGGGCAAGGACCCCCAGAAAGCCGTTATCGACGTCACAGGGCCAAATCCGGCCAAAATCAGGGCATCTGCAACACGAGCCATCGTCACTACACGTAAATCCACCAGTCCATCCGGCACTGAAGTATGGATAGACGGGGAGTGGGTACCGGTGGAAGATGTACAGTAGATTGACTGAAATTCGCAGGAAAAAGAAAGAAGCAAAGAAAAATTGTTGCAGCCATACACAGTTTTTTCTTTCGTGATTTTTACGGGAGGTCCGTCATTCCGAGTACTTCATCGGAATTGTTCGCCTATTCCCACCTATGCCGACATCCTGTTGCTGGCCTACATTCGTAATATACTCTGTATATTACTTGTAGGCCTGTAATAAGATGCGCATACGTGCGTATACGCGAATACCTCCCCACGGAGGTACTCGTAATAACAGACTTCCCTAAAATCTCAAAATAAAAAATTGGTATGACTCCTTTAAGCAATATTCCTATATTGCTTAAAGGACAACGCGCGCGGGGAGGCGCACGCGCCCTCAAACGGCAAATAAAATGCCGTTTTAGTGCGCTGGCCATCCCCGCTGGCGCTAATTGCATCTCGCCGGGACGGGACCCGGCGGCTGCAAATACTCGAGGTCTTTCAAGTTTTTTGGTTCGGAAGGAGGATTTTATTACATCATGGTCAGACGATTTCTGTTCACAGCTGATTGCCACATCAAGCGTCGGACATGGGTGAATCATGTCCAGCCGGAAGGCGACTCTTACGAGGCCCTGCGGAAGTTGGGACGTCAGCTGGACATCACACCACCGGTAACGACACTGGTACTCGGAGGAGACTTCTTCGATGGTAACCGACCTACATCCACTGACGAAGTGGAGGCGGTGAAGTTTCTTTCCGGATTCAAACAGGTGCTGTATATACGAGGTAACCATGACAATGTGACCCCATCATATCTGGAAGCCTTGCTGAGTCAACTCACCGATGTGGAGCTGATAGAGCTTACACCTGAAGGAGTGACACTCGACAAAGACACACCGGATGAAGTCAATATTCACGGCGTCTCGTGGACGGCATCTCGTGAGGAATTGTTGGAGACTCTTCGCAGTATTCCTGAAGTAACCTGTCCGCAGTACGTGGTACTTCATACGTCTTTCAAGCACCTGTTGGAGATAGGCTCATGGCAACTGTCGGAAGATGACATAACCGATATCTTCGGTAATCGCCAGGTGAGAATACTCGTAGGTGACGTTCACACGCGGAACACTCTGCAGCTTCAACATGGATACATCCACAGTCCTGGATCGACGTATCCATGTTCGTGGCCACGTCCCGGTACAACGTATGCAGCATCCCTCATAGACGCGGTCTCCGGTGAGATAACGCAGGTGGATTGCACTGTCAGGGACTACACGGATGTCAAGTACACCGGAGAGGAAGATCTGAAAAAGACTATCTTCGGGTTGTTCATGCACCGTGAATTACCGCCAGTGATTCGTCTGCAGGTGCCTTCTGACGTGACTTGTCGTATTAACCCATCAGATTACCCAGACGCAATCATCCTTATTCAGAAGGCCGTTTCCGGGCAAAATATGGATGGTGTACGACCACTGTATCAAGCCGGCGTTTCAGTGGAAGATGCCGTACGTCAGGAAGCGCCATCCAAAGAAGTGGCAGACCTGGCGGTATCCCTGATGCTGAGTGACGATCCGGCGGGACTGCTGGATGAGTGGATGAACTTTTGGAATGTGGAAAGGATAGTACTATGAAACACTACGTATTGACTGGTGCTACTCTGCACAACATTTGCCAGCACGAGGACTTCAGATTTGAAGTATCAGTAGGGCTCAATGCCATAACCGGAAGAAACGGTGACGGCAAGAGCAACCTGTTGAGGGCGCTTGCGTACGGACTCACCGGTATGGTCGATGGTACCTGGGGCTCACAGCAGGACCTTCAGAAGGATGGTTCGATGGACCCCGGATATGTGGCCGTTGATTTCACCGACGGAGAAAATTCCTATGTGGTCAGAAGATTTTCTACTTCAGGTACAAAATTTCAGGACTCTTTGGAATGTCTCAAAGACGGTGAATGGACTACGATAGCAGTACGTCGGCAGACCGTCAACCGGAAGATGGAGGAATTCTTCGGCATTCCCATCACGCTGATGTTTCAGATCATGTGGGGACGTCAAGGAGAGCTCGACCACCTGTTGACTGCACCGGCTGCATACGTCAATTCGTTCCTTTCCGCGGTATTCGACACCAGAAGGCTGGAAACCCTGAGAAACGTACTCAAAAATGCTCTCGACACGGTAGCTGCACTTCCTTCAGACAGTATGGAGATAGCCAAGTCACGCCGGGAGGAGTTGGAAGCATTGGAGTCTGAGGAATCTTTGAGGACATCTTTGAAGGACATTGAGGTGTCTCTGAAGGACAAAACAGCGCTGGTAACAGCGTTGGAGACCACCTTAGGAGATCGTCCTCGGGAGGACAAGCTGAGGGTTGACCGCGATAATGCTGAACTTGCCGTAAGTCAGGCAGAGCAGAGGATAATTCAGTTGGAGGAACGCGTGAGGGAAATACCTCAGCGTCCTAACCTGGACGAACAATCGCTGCTAGACTACCGGCAGACCTGTCGTCAGAACATAGATGATTTCAGAAACAGACTGTCTGAACTGCAGCACAAGGAAGCAGAGGCGACACGCACACTTGGTACCATTGATACGTACGTTGAACACACCAACAACAGTTTCAACTACGTAATGGACAAGATCAAGAACGCGCTCACCGGAATGCCTGAGACATGCGAACTTTGCGGTCAACAGCTGGACTCCCACGGCAAGGATATGTACGTCAAGCGCAAGGTAAAAATGCTCACGGAACTGGATTCCGTAGAGGAATATCGTCAAAAACACACGAAGACGATAGAGGAGCATAAGGCGCTTCGTGAAGTCACCGAGAAAACTCTATCCGGTATACGTGAAGAGATGACGAAGGTGCGGAAGGATATCGCTGAACAGGAAGATGCAGATCTGATGGTAACTACACTGCTGGAGGCATGGAACAAATACAATGCGTACCAGCCGGCAGTTCACGATCTAGCGGCTTTACGCGAGTCTCTTCCTCGTTTGAGACAGGCAGCAGCTGAGTTATCCAAGGTTGTTCCGGTAACAGCCGAGGATGTAGCGCAGTTGATGCGCTTGCGTGCCGAGGTGACTGAACTCAACAATACCAAAATGGAGATTAGTAATCGTCTGGCCTCGGTAACGCAGGCTAGAGAATTGCTTACCAGGATGGTGGAGGACGCCGAGAAGACAGCTGCACAGTACCAGATCAATGCGGAGGTGAGAAGAATATTCACCGAGATGCGGGATATTTTCTCACAGCGTCGAGCGCAGACCAGGTACTTGAGAGGAAAGATCGAGGAGCTCAACCAACGTATAGCAGTATACATGGACAGCGCCAAGATGCCTTTTCAGCTGTATCTGAACGAGACGTCGCACATCTTCGAGTACACCACTGAAGGAGGTTTTGTGCATCCGGCTTCCAGATTGTCTGGAGCTCAGCGCAATATTTCCGCGGTAGTGCTTCAGATGAGTATCCTCGATGTCGTGGCACCGCGGATGAATCTGTTTTTGGTAGATGAGCCATCTGAGGCGCTAGATCCGGACAATAAGCTTATCCAGGCTGAGATGTTCGCAAAGTTGTCTACGCAGATGCCGGATATCGACGGTACCATGCTGATAGTAACAAGGGATGAGCAGCTTATCGACAGCTGCAACAACAATATCAAGGTGTCAAAATGAAAGAATTTGTCACGGGTGATCATTATGCGCGTGGTTCTTGCTGATACGGTGGTAGAAGTCGACGGCTGGACGGATGACATGGACCAACTTGGTGAGTACACACTGGCAGTGCGTAAAACCCCCGAGGAACTGAAGGCCGAAAGAGAACGTCGTTCCAGATACAGCAACAAGTTCAAGGTCAAACCGGTACGTTTCGAGGAACATACTGTGGTGGAGCGTCGAGGAGATGTGGCTTACTTCCTTCCCGGGCTATGGCCAAGGGTGAAGGAGTACCTGAAGCAAAAAGGTGTGGACTACGTGCTTGAGGACAAGAGAGACCAGAGCATAAGGCCTAAACCTGATTACTCGCGCATCTCCGGCACCAACCTGCGGTTTGGACAGGATGTGACGCTGGCTTTGGTGGCTCTTTCCGACTGTGGGATTATCAAGTGCACCACGGCATATGGGAAAAGTTTTCTCATTTCGCTGATTTGTAAGATATTCCCGACGTTGAACATACTGGTGACTACCAGTTCAGCCCAGGTGGTAGGGACATTGTACTCCTATCTCTGCAAGGAGAACCCGGGAGAGGTAGGATATCTCTACGGGCGTGGAAACACATCCCACGGCAAACGGATAGTCGTTTCAACGTTGAAGAGTCTCTGCAACATCTCGCCCGAGAGGGTTCAGTTGTTGTTGTGCGACGAGTGCCACAGCATCGGACACAACGAATACGGAAAGGCGGTTCAGCGCTTCATGTTCTGCCGTCGTTTCGGATTCAGCGCCAGTCCGGTACGCAACGATGGATCCAACCGAGTGTTGGAGTCAATCTTCGGCCCCGTCATCCAGGAAGTGGACTATCAGGAAGCTGTAAAGCATGAGATGGTCGCCAAGATCAAGTACTGCATGCTACCAGTTACCAATGCTCCGGAAGTCATAAAAAATAATAGTGAGCTACCGGAATTCCTGCTTAAGAGGTTGTCATATTGGTCGAATCGGTCGAGAAATTTAGCCATCGCTGAGTTTGTATATAAGCTCAAGAAGGTATATGATGGACAGATTTTGATCATGGTTGAGTCCTTGGAGCACGCCATCAGGCTTCATCAGATGTTGCCATTTTTCAAAGTGGCACATGGTGGAGCCAATGATGTGGAGGCACTTCAAGGTAAACTCAAGGACATCTCACTGGATCAGTACAAGCTTACCGCCAAGCAACTGGACATTATGCGCAGAGCCTATGAGAAAGGCACGTTGCGTTACGTCATAGCCACTATGACATGGAGGCAAGGTGTGAATTTCAAGCAGCTTGCAGTGCTTGTAAGAGCAGATGGCTCAGTGTCGGAAGTCAACGGTATTCAGATCCCTGGACGAGTGGCCAGAATATCCGATGGAAAGGAATGTGCCTATGTTATAGACTGCGACGATCGTTTTTCGATCTGGAGCAAACGCAGGGCGCGTAAGCGTCGAGAACTGTACGGCAAACAAGGCTGGCCGGAGGCTGGTGAACAGGAGGTTTTAGATGATCTCAGAGGATCTACTGACGAATGAAGTAGTCAGCCTGTTGCATCGGCTGCCAAACGGGATGCCGGTGAAGAAGATAGTGGAACTGTTGCAGAGGTATGAACGGGAAAACGATATAGAGCTCAGCTGTTACGGTTATGTGATGCACGTCATCGAACATCGCGGCGTGCAGGCATTCTGGAGCAGCATAATCGGCTCTGAGAAATCCGTTAAGGCCTACTGCAAGGACGCGCTGGATATGCGCGACAACATCCCAGAGCTTTTGGTTAATGCAGGAGAGTATCTTGGGCGTGTCATGGAGCGCATTCCCGATCAGGAGATGGCATTGTCGTATGTGGAGGGTATGACCTTTCCTTACGTGCTTTACCTTCTCTTCGAGGGCGCAGGACAACATCTGCTGTCTGCTAAATACCTACAAGAGGCCGAGGAGATAGCCAAACGGTACCCCTCAGCGTTCGACAAACTTACCGATGCCTATCGAGAGGCCGGAGAAAAGCTGGTGAAACAATGTTGACATTAAACTCAGACGAGTTGGCATTGCTTCGCATAATGCAATCGCCGGAACTCACGGAAAAAGCCTTGCGGCTATACGCCAATGGACTGTCTCTGTTTGACAGCGTAAGTGCTCCCCATCTTGCTCAGATGTGGTTCGCGTATCTTCGTACACTCAAGACGTATCAGAAGAAATACGGTTTGAGAGTGAGCAAGGATCTGATCGCAGCCGGAGTCTCCGAGGGACTGGCCGGTGTGAAGTTGACAGATCATCTCAAGGAGAAAGCGCAGACCATCCTGCAGCGTGTGTTGGAGCCGATAGATGAAACCGGCAGGGATGAAGGCCTGGAATTGTTGAAGAGGTTGATTCAGCTGGAGAATAATCGAAAGCTGGTACAACAGATCAACAGTAATGCCGACATGAAGAAGCTGCAGGCGCAGTTGAATAGATCTCAGCAGGCCCTTGGCGAGCTCAGCGCAGAAAAGCCTACGGTAGTCGACAACATGCGCATACTGCCGTTACGCAGCGTGGAATCACTAATGGTTTATCGCAAACGCATTCCTACCGGAGTGAATTTTATCGATCTGGCAAGTGGCGGCGGCGGTAGATCCAAAGAGGTCTGGGGTATTCTCGGACCATCCGGCGGTGGTAAAACCATGCTTACGGTGCAGATGTGTGTGGCTCAAGCGCTGATGGGCAACTACACAGTATGGGCTACTTATGAGCAGTCCATGGAAGGCGACCTGACGGAACGAATGGTGGCCAACATCATCGGTGGCGGTTTGTCCAGCCTTCGTGATAAGGACTTCAATGACATACCGGAAGAGGATAAGAATAAGTACTGGGCAACTATCGCAGGGTTGGATGAAAAGCTCATCACCTACGATATGACCAAGGCTGTTCCTGATCCGCTAAACCCACAATCCGATCGGGGCGTGGCTGCGGTATGGGAGAACGTCAAGAAGGAAAAGGCTGCCGGGCGCGATGTGAAGATTGTCATCATCGACTGGCTTGGAGAGCTGATAATGATGATAGCCGGTGACAAGAACATGGATCCGGAGCGCCAGTACAGGTTCATCGGTAACCAGCAGATCATGTTGGCTCGACAGATGGCTAAGGAAGAGGATCTACTGGTGATTATCTTCCATCAGCTCAACACAAAAGCGCAGGATGCCCGTCCTACCTTCAAACCTACGAAGGCAGATGCATACAACATGAAGTCCATGTGCTACAACATGGATTTGATGTTCGCCATGGGTAATCGCGACAAAAACAATGTTGCGTATTTCCTGTCGGTCAAATCACGCAAGGGGGATGTCCGCGAGCAGATGATACAACTCATTGGCGAGCAGGCACGTTTTAAGGACGTCTATGGCTGGGTTCCCAGCAGAGACGGAAATTTCTATAAGCCAGGAGAGGATCTGAATGATGAGGCGCCATACGATGGTGATATATCTGATCAGCGTCCTGATGCCGCGGCGGCGTACAAAAGAGAGGTGTAACGCAGATGAGGAAGAAGGGTTTTGATTCTTTTTGCAGGAGTGTCAGAAGAGTATTTGACAGGGTAAATGGAGTAGTGATCAAATGCAGGACCATTCGTGGAAGCGCGTCCGTTACCCTATGCGCCGGTAGGGTTTCCAACCCGCATATTGCTGTAGATAGTGTCACTCTTTGGGATGACATCAGCAATCAACGCTTGTATTGTGGGCCGTTGCAGAACAAGGAGCTGAGTAAGCTGCTTACCAAAGCCAATGTGTGCGGTGGAGAGCTGAATAAAGCGTCCAGCATGGACAGCGGTGGTGGCAAGTTTTGCTGTTACGGAGATTTTGAGACATGTAAGGTCGAAGATTGTCCGTTTAAGCGCATGCCACATCGGCGTCTCAAGGGAATGAACTGAAATGCTCAATCAGCCTCTCTATGACAGCCTTGTGCACATTTTCGGCAAGGTCAAAGTAGAAAACAAAGGTGTTCCTGCGAGGATATTACCCAAGGCAGGCACTGTTTCCGAGTGGGATCTTCCGGATGATGAGCAACATGGCGAGCAGTATCGTGTATGCTGCCCATACTGCAACGATCGCAATTTCCATCTGTATGTGTCCTATCTGTCATTTGCCATCCCCAAACTCGACGAGCGTTTGATGATGAAGGCCGGACTGTTGGCATTGTGCTTCAGACGTCATTGTCTGCATGATGCCGATAATCGTATGGACTTCATGCGCAGGATCGGAACCGGACTCAATGGTGATGTAAATGGTCAGGAGGTAAAGGTAGGAAATGCACTGCTGTTGGATGACGACGATGGAGAAAATCTATACAGTTGGCCAGAGCATCCAGATATTTCAGGGTTTCGTGGTTGGGTACCTGACTACAAGCCTATAAATATCGACGCTCCGGCCTCTGTGCTGGATTATTTGCGTGAAAGACGCATAACCACCACCGATGTTGAGATGTTTAACCTTGGTTGGGGCCCGATAAAGTCACCAACTACAGGAGAATATCTTACCGGAGGTGCTCCATGGATCCTTATTCCCATCATTCAGCACGGGAGGCTCAAGGGTATGCAAGCGCGTGCCCTTCCAGAGTTCTGCGACGGTAAGTTCAAGTATTGGCTGCATCCAGGCTCGCGAAAGCGTACGCTGGTGGGCAATCTCGACAATGCCCAGAAACTGGGACTTGGCGTGGTTACTGAAGGATGGTTCGACGTGTTTTCGGTTGGTATGCCAGGGGTGTGTATCTTTGGACATACGCCTTCTGCATACCAGAAAATGCTTCTAGGGTCTTTCGACCATGGTCTTATCTGGTTGCCAGACACGGATGTTCGTCCAGATTTGGATCCTATCGCCATTGCTGAACGCCATTGCATTGACTGGAATACCTCCGGGCATTTTCCCAAAGGTGCTCATGTGGTCAAGCTACCGGAGAAAGATGCTGGTTCCATGACCAGACAAGCCGTATGGCGTGAGATTTGCTCACAAGTACCGGACGTGATGCGTGACTTTTTGTTGTCTCGCATCGTTCCTCGGTTGTAACCAAGAAAGGAGCCAGGAAACGACATGAAGCGAGAAGTAACATTCAATGCCGCAGTGCCAGGTTTTCATGGTACGGCTCGTGTTGTGATCTGGGAAAGAGGAGATCCCTTTCCAGTCTTCGATGACAGTTGCGGGGTGGATACAGAAACTCATCTGATTACTGACTGCAAACTGGAGCCAGAGCTGGTGGTATTGGGGGTTTGGAATCCCTATGATGCCACGGTGTATATCTCATACTGGAAAGATGCTGTGTATTTCATGCGTGAACTTTGCAGGCGTGAGATACAGCAGCGTTACTTCAATCTCGGGTTTGACTTCTTCGTATTGTCGAATGAGGATCCTGAGTGGCCGCTTGTAGATGCTGTTGAGCAAGGCCGGGTAAGGGATATGCAGATCAGAGTTCACCTGCATGAAATCGCAACAAATGGTTTCATTCCAGGTAATTTGTGGTCTTTGGAAGGTTGTGTTCTGCATTTCTGCAATACGCAGCTGGACAAGGGTGAGGACGAGGGAGATGCAGCCCCCAGAAAGACCTTCAGACGTGGAGTGGAAATCACTGATGAACAGATGGTCTACTTGGGTTGGGATTGTCTTTCCACATGGTCGATAGGAGAGATAGTCAAGCCGGAGAAAACCGAAGTCACGCATACCAAGGGAATGGTGGCACTGTACAAGATACGGTCCAACGGTTTCTTGGTAGATCCTAAAGTGTTTGATGCACTGGAGGCCAAGCTATTGGATGCCAGGCAGGAAGCACGTCAACGGCTACTGTCCTATGGTTTCCCAGATCCTGATAAGGACTCCGTGAAAGAATACGTCATCGAAAGAACTAACTTCTGTACGCAGTACGAGGAGCTGCTTCGCAAACACGAACTACGCTCTGAACTGCCTATGGAGGAGGTAGAGGTTGCCGACGATGAGGTGATTCAACTTCAGGTTACGCCAAAGAAATGTAACTTGCGCCAGATGCTGGTGTATCTGTACAATTACAAGTCGTACGGCGAACCGGAGGATTTGATAGCTCAGGTGTTGAAGGCCTCGGCCGAGAAGCCACGTACCACACTTACCAAGCCGATAGCTGCGGTATATTCCGAACTGGTGTCGAAGTATGAACTTCAGGCTTTTGATGCCAGTAGGAGAAAGATCGTTATGTTGGCATTGGTAGGTAGAGTACTAGAGAAGTACAACGAGGGCGCAGATCTAGATGATTCATTTGAATATGCAAGCGCATATATGGATGAACATCCGGAGTGGCTCTCCGGCGAAGAACCGATAGGACCTCGTAAGTTCTTTCAGGAGCATGTAAAGCATGTCATCGAGCAGAACCCAAAGCTCGAATTGGAGATGACGCCGAAGTCCGGCGAGTACAAACTGACTAAGAAAGATCAGTGGAGACTTCAGGACCTTGACATCCAGGACAAGTTTTTGGAGGCCTACATCGACTTCGGGCACACCCAGAAGTACCTATCCACGTACCTCAACCGTGAGCACATCTGTTCTGATGGTAGGATGCGCGGCAAGTTCACTAACATACTCCGAACCGGCCGCACAAGCTGTTCCTCACCCAACCTACAGAACTATCCCTCGCGGGACAAGGAATATCCGTTGCGTAACATCTTCATGCCCCCGGAGGGGTTTGTGTTGTGCGCTACGGACTTTTCCTTCATAGAGTTATGTGCGTTCGCACAAAGCTGCCTTACGCGGTTCGGCAAATCGCGTATGGCCGACATTATCAACGCCGGCTTGGACCCTCACCGTTGGTTCGCCGCGGTAAAGGCCCATCGGATAGACACCAAGTTGGACTTCATCCATGATCCCAAAGCCTGTGAAGATTTCAATGAATATTTGAAGCAAATCGTCTCCAAAGAGGAGCGGCAATTTGCAAAATCTTCAAATTTTGGCTTCCCTGGAGCGTTGGGCGCCAAGACTTTCTGGCGAAATTGCCGGGAGCAAGGAGTCGTGATGACTTTGGAGGAAGCCGCCGAGGCTCGCAAGGCCTGGATCGACGCATTTCCAGAGATGCGGTTTCATATGAAGCCGGAGGAGATCAAGGAGGATGCGAAAACACTCGCAAAATATGGAGGTGATATAGATGAAACCGAACTAGAGAACGCGGGCGACGAGGCATCGAAACAAAGGTACCAGGCCACAACCATTACTGGTTTCAGGAGATACAACTGCTCGTACAACTCCGCCTGCAACATCCATTTTCAATCGGTGGTTGCAGAAGGAGCCAAGGAGGCGATGTGGAATCTTCTGGCTAATGGTTTTGCCGATCGGATGGTAAACTTTGTGCACGATGAAGTGCTTTATCTACTGAGAATCGCCGAACTCTGTGAGCGAATTCCTATAGTAGAGAAGCTGATGATCGCCGGGATGAAGAAAGTGATACCGGACGTCAAGGTGGGCGTGGAGAGTTCTGTGATGCGCCATTGGGATAAGGGCGCGGTGGAATTCAACAAGCTGAAATGGGAAGACGGCCGGCCAATAATCGAAGAACCGGCATTTGTAAAGGGGCTGTACGCCCAAGGTTAACAAAATTGTGCGCAACGCACGGAAAGAGAGAAGAGAAATGCAAAGCATGGTAGGAGAAAGGCGTCAGAGCCAACAGGTGCGACTGGGTCTCGTTCGTCCGGACTATCAGACCGGATACGAGATCCCGTTGCTTCCGTACCAGAAGCGCGGCATTCTGAGTCGTGAGTTCTGGCCGAGTCGAGATCAGATCGTTCGCATTATTCCGGGTTATGATCCGGAAACTGGCGAGATCTTTCCTCAGAACATCAACGTCAACGAGTTCGCTACCGATTCCGCATACGCGGATTATCTGAGCGACACCTTCTGCACCGCATCCATCATGAGTGGATTCGGCGGCATCGGTCGGTTGTTGATAGCCGATTACCTTCCCGGCAGCAAAGAGGCTGAGCGTTACGGCGGTAATACCGTTTTGAGGTGTTTCGCCAATACGATCTTCAATAGCCTTCGCGCTGAAAAGGACAAAAAGGAAGTCCGCTGCAAAGGGATTCCGGAGTGGAAGGAATGGATGGGCCGCCAGGGTAAGCTCCCGCTGCCCCGTACCGCATTGCTGATGCAGGCGTTGATGTTCAAGATCAACGGCGAGTATATGCACGCCAAGGATGCTGATCGTGACGGCAACGACGATGTGCTGTCCGGTCCCTCTGGTGAACCGCTGCCGCTGTTGGGCACGATAGCACTCGGCCAGAAAGAGTCCATCAAGCAGCTGTTGCAGGCATTGGTAGAGCCGCAAGACAACAACAAACCATTGAATGCGCTTACCAATAACAAATACGGCGGCATGGCGGAAGCAGAAGGCAATATTTTGTACCTTAACTCCGTTTCCAACGCCGAAAAGACACGTAACTATCTGCGACCGCATGTGCAGGAAGCTGCCAAAGGTTGGAATCCTCATCCGTTCCCGCTGACCCCGGAACAGATCAAGGCGTTGTGGGTGCCGTGGCACAAGCTGCTGCACTTTATGACTCCTGAGGAGCAGATGGAAGTGCTGACTGCCGAGTTCGGAGCAGACAGTGTGAATTACGTCATCGGTCTTGATCCCAGATTCCGCGATCTTCCGATTCCGGAATATATTGCGAAGGCGGGATTTGGCCGTTATGCAGCATTCACCGGAGCAGCCAAGCTTCCGATTACCGCTGCAGCTCCTGTTGTGGCGGCCACCGCCTCTCAAGCAACGGAGGACGAACTTCCGATGGGGAATGCTCCCAAGAAGCCCACCGGCCTCGGTGGTCTTGGAGGTTTGGGGACCAGTACCCCGGCACCAAAAGCGTCTCCCAGGAATGAGATGGCTCCTGGCTTGGGTATCGGCCTGGCAACGCACACGCCTGTGGACAGTGAAGCGATTCAGCGTGAACTGCAGCACATGAAGGATAACGGTGTCTCCAACAATGCCGCATCCCGCGAAATGGCAGAATCGCTGCTCGCAGATTGCAACGTCAACAAGGATGCCGAGTAAATTCGGAGTACTGTAGATGGCCAATTCATTCATAGCTGATATGATGGCCGATGTGGTCAAGGGCAGTAAGCCGGGGGTTGTTGCCACCGTGCAGGAGCTGAAAGAAAATCAGTTCGGGCTGCCCCTGCCCCATTATGCTCAACAGTACCTCTTTGGGAGTACAGGACTTCGGCTGCGGACTTTTCATTCCATAGCTGGAGTTCCTGCCTCCTGCAAGAGCCCACTGCTGTTCGATCTGATGGGACATATTTGTGCCGCACCGGAAATCGGAGGTCTCGGCGGTATCGGATTCCTCTATGAATTGGAGGATAAGATCTCGCCAAGTCTGCTGGATTCCATGATGCGTCCATACGGAAACATCATTGGAGAAACCTTCAGGGTTATCCAGGACATGACCATCGACGAGGCCTTCAAACACCTGACGCTTACGGTTATTGTCAATTACCTGAAACGCATAACTGGAAGGAATGTGCCACTGGTGATTGGCATGGACTCCATAGGAGGTGCTGCTTCTGCAGATACCGTCAAGAAGATCATGCAAGAAGGCAACGCTGGAAAAGGTTTCTATGAGAAATCACACTACGTTAAGTACTTCTGCGAGAATATGTCCAGGATCATGGATGATATTCCGATGGTGGTTATCTGTGTTAATCAGGAGAAGGAGAAAGCCTCCAGTACTCCTGGTTATGCCGGGCCTCCTCAGAAGCAGATTACCGGCGGTGTGAGCCAGATCTTCAAAGACGGTCATATGATCTCTGCCACATTCAAGACCTTGGCGTCAGGAGATGGCAAGATCGTAACGCTCCGTACTACCAAGACCAGTTTCAGTGATGCAAGGAAGATCGAAGTTCGCTTCATGTGGAACAAGTTTGGTACAAATGAAGAAGACTACTACGGGCATCACTTCGACTGGGCTTTGGCGTCGGCTAAATGCCTGGCTGATCCGGAAAAGGGCGTTGGAGAGTTAAGGTCCATAGCGGATGTAAAGGTATCAGATGCGAATCTCGTTACCTGTCCGCAATTGGGCTGTAAGTCTGTAAAGCCTGAGGAGTTCGAGAAAGCCCTTTTCGAGAATGAAAAGGTACTTAATGACTTATACGTTTACCAGAAGATTGACAGGATCAAGGATGTAAATGCATATGTCGAGTATCTGGAAGCCTTGAAGAAGAGCGGAAAGAAATCCAAACCGGAACCTCCGATTGTGGTGAAAACAGCTCCAGCGGTTACTCCGCCTCAACCTGAACCAGAACCGGTAAAGGAAAGCGAAGAGGTCAAGGAGGCCAAGGAGCCTAAGACGCGGAAGAAACGTGAAGGCAAGAAGGATACAACCAAAGGCAAACCTTTGATGAGCTTCCTTCCTACCGTTAACGTGCAAGAGGAGGCGGAGGATGACAAATCAGGCGTCACCTCAGATAGCCGCGTTCTTGACTGACGTAGGTAAACGGACTACAGTCCTCAGGAAACAGCAGAAAACGGATGACATCATAAGATTCATTCGAATGAACTGGAGATTGTGGACAAACGACCGTAACGAGCTCGAACTGGCAGTATCCCAACTCCACCGAGACAATGATGTCTCGGTGGAGCATCTAGCGATGCTTATTGGGATTCCTGACGGTGTGTATTTCAAGCGCGTCAAACAGATAGAAGTCGCTAGGGCGATGCTTGATTTTCCAAAGTCTGACCTGTTTGAGGTATTTCTCAAGTGTGTCGATATGCGCAAAGCTGCTGAGGCGTGCCTTTTTGCCGTTACCGGTAAAGAGGCGTTGGTGATTACCAACATGCAAACAGATTACGTTCCTGGAAAGATGCATCACTTTTTCAAGTCGATGCGTAATGCCAAGGATATTCATCTGTTCATGTCCACCGAAGCAGCTGAACGTATGTCGATGTTCAGGCATTTCGATCAATGAAAGGAGTTTTAGAGATGAGCGAAGAAAACAACAATGTCCCCACCGAGATCGAGGATGTTGCCGGCGTTGATACGGCATTGATGGCGGTGGAGCCCATGCAGGGATCTGAAGTCGAAAGTATTGCACTTCCAGGTCTGGATGAGGTCGACGACGATAAGAAAATCATCAAATCCATTCGTGATGTTTTCCGCGGCTTCGACTTCAACGCCAAAGACGACTTCGGTACGCGTTTTCCTACGCTGGATGCACTGGCTGAATATACCAAGAGTGCAATCGAGGATATTCGCGATGCGCGTACAAAGAGCGTGGCCGAGACACTGCTTAACCAGGGAGCCTGTATCGGACGTTTCTGGTGCGTAGGGAAAGCGTTGGATTCTGCACTGACCAATGCCAGCTATGGCGTTAACGCCTACAACCAACTGGCTACCTCGCTTGGCAAGAGCGTTGGCTTCATATATAAATGGCGGTCTGTGGCCAAGAATCTGACTCTCAGTCAGGCGTATCTGCTGGGTATCCGTGGCGTGGAACAGACCACGGTGGTTAACCTGGCCTACAACATCCATGATGATAACACGCGCAACGCGCTTATCTCCGGATTTGTGTCTGCGGTGGTTGATGGCGCGGATGAGCAGGCTAGATTGGAGGCAGTGCGCAAGCTGAAGCAGGCCATTAACGACATCCCGCATAACAACCTGCTGGAGACAGGCAATACTGATCCGGCTACAGGCGGAAGCGATGTTGAGGTTACTCCGGAGTTTACGGCGGCGTTGAAGCTGTTCGCAGACATGCATCGTAAGTTTGCCCCGATAGCGGATGAAAAATTCTTCGACCGGATCGCTACCGTCTGCGAGGATTTCTTCCTGATGGACAATGTTCCGGATTGTGAGGATCACCTTGAGCGTCTGAGGGAGCAGGCAGAAGAGTTGAAGACGATGTTGACTGCTGCAATGAACATGACTACGGATGCCATTGCGCAGCTCGACTCCATTACTCACTGCGAACTTACCAAGGCAGAAGACAATGACCAGGATGGAGGAGCTGACGGACAGATTGTCCAAGGCTAAAGAACTCGCTCCAACTTTTGCCGGCGATTCCTTTGGAGAAAAGGAACTTGTCAAACTGTGCCGCGCCTGCTCACGTTTGTGTTTACCGAGGAAAGGTAAACTAGACGGTGTACAGGCGTTGGCCTTGCAGCAGAGTTTGGAACATCTGTGCGGACGGGGACATACCGAGGACATCATATATCTCAACATGTACCGTGTAATTGCCAACTGGGATTTCATCCGAGAAGGTATGCGCATTCCACTCTGGCATGGAGAGCCGATCACAGCGGACGTCATTTTCATCGGTGTCCGGTTGCTTTCCAACAAACCCGGAGAGATGCCCAGATATTACCTCAGGGTGAGATTAAAAACTGGCATTGGAGCTGGCATAATATGCGGGGTAGTTCTAAGAACCGAAGCCATGCAACTGTTTTTGGACCGTATTTCAGGGTGTTCAAAATATAATTGCACGGTGGAGGAAATCTCTGGGATGCAAACCAGGGCAGTGGTGTCCATGGTGTCTGGAAACCTGCATTTTCACGATTGGAAGTGCACTCCCGAACAAAAGCGTAAAAACAGGGAGTTGTCAGAACTGCGAGGTGATCCTTGTAAGTGTCATAAAAAGAATATGTGTAATACATGCAAGTGCGATATAAATGAGTGTCCGCTTGCTGTGTGGTTGCCTAAGGAGGAAAACGAAAATGGATAAAAAACTGCACATCGTCAGAGTGCGAGGACGTGGTGACGGTACGTTTTATGATCCGCAAGCTGATTTTCGTGGGATCCTGCCTAATTTGGCGGTACTTACCCTGAATGATCTTGAGGATTCTGCCACTGACGAAGAGACAGCTAAGGCGTATAAGCATCTGCATCAATGTTTCCGAATCTTCCAACTGCGTCTTTTGGAAGACAGTACGCCCTTGAAGGAGCAGATCAGGTTGTATGAAGAAGCGGTAAAGACTGTGCCGCTGAAGTTGCGTCAACGGTGGTCACTTTGTTTGGAGCAGTCGATGTTGGCACTATATGCACTGCTTATGCGCAGAGATCAACCGATGCGTGGCAGGGACTTCAAAGACCTCATCAATACTGCCGGGATGCTTAGTCTTCAGAAGAGACTATCCACCGAACACTACCGTCAGGTGTGTACCTGGTTGGGTGAGGAAGGCACGGATTCGACATATCCTGTATCTGATGAATCTACAGCGGTGTGTGAGGAAACTGGTGATAAACTCACGAGGTTACGTGATATTGCCGCCAGACTTGTAAACGCCGATGGTGCTGAAACGTGGGAGGAGATGGCTGAGTTGTGTGATCAGCAGTTCAATGCCGAGGGTCTTACCGACACTGAGAACATTGCACTGGCTCTCGCCTATCCTACGTACAAACATCCTACGTTGCGCGTGGAAGTGGAGCAGGAAGATGGAAGATAACTTCATCGAAAAACTTCATCGCCTATACAACATCAAAGACCAGGTGTTGTACCGTTGGAAGATAGGACGTACTGCCGGTGCTCGGTATTGCGTACTGTCCAGCGTACGGTTTGAGTCCCTGTCGTGTCTGGATGGAAACATCACATTCAGTAGTGCAGCCGGTTACTTGCAGTATGCATTTGGCAGACCGCAGATAATCTTCGCGGATAAAGACATCATGTTGAGTATGTCTGGTTCGAGGGCTGGATGTAATTTCCCATCTAGTTTTCGACGGGATGACGAAGAAGTCAGCAAGGCTCCTAACTGCGGGCAGTACGAGGTTGGACCAAACAGCCCTGTCTGGTTGATTAACAAGGTGTTGAGTATGGGCAATGACCCGTATTACAATACTTTCAAGATCGTGCAGCCAGAATGGTACAGATCTACCAAAATGCCGGAGAATCTCAAGCCGTTGTTCAATGCGGAGTTGATCCGTGTCATTGGAGGAAGCAAGGGCGATCACCTGGATAAACTGGAAAAACTCTTCCAGCAGAATCTAGACAGGTTCGGCACCTATGAGGAAGAAGGGTATGTAATACCGTTCAACCTGGTGGTTGCCGGAGGACGTGTGATGTGTGCCACCAAGGGTCTTTATGGCCGACATGGTGCATTACATTGCATGGATGGCGCCCAATTCCGTGCCGAGATGGCAAGACTGCACTGGCATCTTAAAACAGGGGACAACCATGACAAAGAGGAAGCAGCGGACCTGGGGAAGCTTGCTGTCAGATGATCAGATTATTCTGCTTTGTACCGCTACTACCGGGTTGAAACCACAAGAAGGGGCAAAATGTATTGGAGTTTGGTACAGGATAGTTAATACCAGAGATTCCGAATCCACGCAAGATTGCTTGATCAGGCAATTGACGGATGAGGAGCTTTCTCACGGTGCTGAGTACCATAAAGTCACTCCAGAGTTTGTCCGGCTTCATGCGATTGACAAGGAGGCATTCCGCAGACGTTGTGTTGAACTATTCAGTTCCGCCACACTGTTGACGTACAATCCTAAATTTCAATCGCAATGGATTCCAGAGGCAGTAGGGCATCTGTTTGATTTGCCGTTGTTGCTGAAAGGCGCTGATATGCGTATCTGCATGCCTCCAGAGGCATTAGACAGTTTACGCAGTGTTGAGGCTCTTTTCTCTACAATGACATTCTCGCCAAAGATACAGGAAACCATGCGGTGGCATGGCATCACTGAGGCGGAGGCAGAATTCCCGGTCGAGTCGAAACTCTCCGGCCTTTTCCATCTTTTCCGGGTTTGGAAAAACTTGGAACTTTTGGAGCAGGAGCCGACAACTTGATGGCATCAAACATGGCATTCGCCCGGTTGATGGTGAACACTTCAGGATTGCCTTCGGCATTGATTCGTATTGCCCTTGTGCCCACAGTGCGCGACTGCAATACGACATTTCCAGGCAGCACATGGACGAGTATGAATCCGTCCTTGCCGCCTGGGTCAATGAGCGAGGCATCCTGAGTATCCATCAATCGCCAGTTTGCCGAGTTTACGGACAACAGTACTCCTTCATTTGGAGAGGCATCTACACTGGATTCCTTTACAAAAGTTAGCGACTGTTGAGTAAGTTTACCAAACTTATCAGGAGAATCGAACAATGGATACATCATAAGAGATGCGCGTTGGATCTGTGCAGTTCCAGGGTCGTCGGTAATAATACTTTCGTAGTTACCAACATCGATCCCTGGTACCGGGTCTGTATTAATCGTATAACAAAGAAGAGACATAATATATGTTTGATTTCACTATGCCGCCTATCTCATGGAGAGAGGCCAGGATTCCCAAAAAATCCGGGGGTTTCCGCAAGTTGGAGATCCCCAACGACGAGTTGAAAGCTGTACAACGTACTATCTTACAATACTTGTACCGTAACAAACGGCTTCGCCCGTCGGCCATGGCTCACGGGTTTGTACCGTTTCGGAACACTTGTACGGCGTTGACTCACCATAACACCAAAGCACCGATTATCCTGTGCATGGATATTCACGACTTCTTTGGCACTTTTCCTCTGGAACCAGTGCGCAAAAGAATGTTGTCTGCCGGAGTGCCGGCAACTGTAGTGGACAAGATCATGGCGGTCTGTACCTACAAGGGGCATTTTCCTCAGGGTGCTCCCACATCCCCGTATCTTACTAATATTGGGATGTTGGATACTGATAGGGTGCTTGCTGCTTACGCATCGCGCCATGGGTACACCTACACGAGGTACGCAGATGACATCACCTTCTCTCTGAAGGGTGATGAACGACCAGCCAAAGGGCAGGCGTTCATTTTCTATGGCGTAGAGAAAATTCTCAGTGCGATGCTGGGTATCCATCTCAAGAAATCCAAAAGCCACATCATCGACATTAAAGGCCGTGCCGCGCGTCGCGTCACTGGTGTTGTAGTGCGTAAAGACGGGCTTGGTTTCAATGCGCCACGGAGAATGCGTAAAAACGTTCGTGCCGGTATCCATAACCTGGCAGAAAAGATACGCAAGAACAGAGGCAGGGTTTTCGATGAAGACCATCTGAAGTGGCGTGAACTTTTGGGTTACGCCAGGTACATGGACACGCTGCGCAGTTATAGTCCAGAGCCTACGGTGGCTGGAGCTGATCCGACTATTTCTGAGACTGACTGGAGATATCTGTGCAGAAAATTCAACTACACGAAAGGATTAGAAGATGGAAACGGAACAATTTCCGATTGATGACGTGATCCCGGTGGATCATGCTCATCTGATCGAAGACCAAAACAGACTGATCCTGCAACACGGCGGCGTGGTGACACGCGTGTTTTTCAACAAGGTGTCTCGGATGCCTTTGGATCATTACTTGAAGCACGAGCTGCCAAGTGCGGATGGTAAAACCAAATGCCATCTGATTCGCGATTACAACCACAACAACATCACCATGATCTTGGATGATCATGTTGCGGTGTATGATGTCGTGTCGATCGAGGATGTGCCACTGCGTGAGCTGGCCAATAATCTGATCACCACGCAGAACATGGAGCTGTTTCCTAATATCCCGTACCAGATCATCGGATACATAAAACAGCAAGACTGCCTGTTGCTTACGGTACATATCCCCGCCAGCTGGTTCTATTACCGGTCTGCGGAGATAGAATCGTTGAAGGTGATGCATCCCCCGCTGTGGTTCAGGGTAAAGCTCAACAACGCCGGGTCGTTGTTGTCTGCCGCAATGGTGGTTGTACGCACCACAGAAGCCAGGTGGGAAGCCACCAAGCTGTATCGGTGGATTCTGCCAAACGTGTTTCCGAATAATGAGATCTGCCTGGGTGGGTCTCAGTTGTCGGGAGGCATTACCGATCCCACATATGGTCAGATAATCATGTCTGTGTATCATCAGGTCTTCGACAGTCTGTGGAATTACCATCTGTTCGACCAAAACACGGTGGATAAGGCTGCACGTGAGGCGTTCGATGCCTTGTCTGGTAATAAAATTCCATTTACCTCTCCACTGAGCGGTATCGGGAGCACGGCGTCATTGAAGCGCATACTATCGGTGTTGCATCAACCGGAAGGTTGGCGTCAAATCAAGTGGCCTGACAATCAATACACGGCCGATGAGTTCGTTCGCGGTAAGGGAGGCAGGTGATGAGGCCAAGTATCGCAGGACGGCACCAAAGAAAAACACTGGATGTGCCGATAGTCGTTACAAGAGCGAGTAGAATGCCTTTTGAGTGCGTTGTGATACACTATCCGGAATTGCAGTCTTTGGCTATTGCATTCAATAAGACCAAAGAGAGCCATAGAATGGATATTCTAGCGACGCACGTCAAAAGTGAACGCAGTACCGCCGGTCAAATCAAAACGGAGGACCTGGATATAACCGTCCTCGACAACAAGTAAGGATGAAAAAATGAAGAACATGATTGTGGGCAGTGACGGCTGCCTGATTCGGACCCAGTCCAAATTGATCTCTGGCTGGGAAAAGTGCGACGACTTGAAAGTACTCAAGGCGTATGCCAAACCGCTCCCCGAAGACTTTCAGGAGGGGCTCAAATGGACTGGTCCAAAGATCCCGGTCGAAATAATGCGTAAGATGTGGGCAACCATGAAAGAGTTTCCTCATCGGGAAATCGGCTTTATGCTGTACATCAACAGCGAGAGCGGGGAGTGGTACGTTAAGTGCCCACCTCAGCGTGGTTCCGGCGGAAGCGTCTACATGGAGGACAAGGGAGAGGGCGTTCCTGACGGTTTTGCCTGGATTGGTACCGTGCATACTCATCCCAATATGGGTGCGTTCTGGAGCGGTACTGATCAGAACGATCAGAAGGCCAAATACGGATTGCACTTCGTATTCGGACTCGATGATGGTGTGCCCAAGCGTTGGAAGGTGACCATCTTCACTCCGCGTGCCGCATACGATCAGGAGATCCTCGATGTGGTAGAAGCACTTCCGGATGACCAGAATCTTGGCGAGCCCGTCAAGGAGTGGTTGGAGGTGTTGAATAATCCGCTGCCCGTGCCTGAACGCAAGTATGAGTACAATACTTCGGTAGGGTCTGCGTTACTCAAGCCGATAACAACGACTACCGTCCGGCCCAAAAGTGACGTCTATGGAGGAGCGCGCCTGACAGATGTTTACCGGGAAGAGATAGAGGAAGTGATCAAGGCACACATCGACTCTCTTTTCGGCATTCTCGACATGTGCGAGGATAATCATCCAGAGATCGGCATCTGTGAATTGCTCATGCAGCAGATCATCAGTCACGGATGGTTGGACGCCGTAGCTCAGGCACTGATGGATCTGCAGGTCGATGACAACTACGGTTGGGGCTGTAAGAGAGACGACTATCGCGCTGATACTGATCTGGAGCTGTGGGATGTGGGCTGCAGAAAGGCCTCCAAATGCTGAACATATATGTGATCGGCTGCGGAGGGATCGGCGGATACCTGCTTGATTTACTGCCCCAAGCCCTAGCCAGTGCCAGTCTTGACGCAATACAAGATAACGGTATAGACATTACACCGTTATTGGAGAAAGCAGGTAACTGCTATATCCAGTGCGTGGCAGACAGATTGGTGCTGATCGACGGCGATTCGTTCAATGCACGTAATGCCCTGCGTCAGGGCGCCGGCGTTGGAGGAAAACTTGTTACTCGACTTCGCAGGTTGAAAGATTCTATGTTGATGCAGACCTATTTGCAGGGTATGCATCTGTCTGGTGTTGATGGTTACATCACTCCAGATAACATGGAAGAGCTCATTCCGCGTACTCCAGCGCTCAATCCGGATAATATGTCCACTGAGCGCCGTTATGTGCTACCTGATCGTAGGTATTATGACAGTACCGTGGTTTTCCTGTGCGTCGATAACGTCAAGACCAGGTATGAGGTGTCCAAGTACATGGAGACCTTCGACGATTGTCTCGTCATCAATGGCGGTAATGAGCGCACCACCGGACATGTTACTGTGTATGAGAGGGTAAGCGGTAAACCGCTAGATCCTAACATCATGGACATCTACCCCAATATCACCCCGGATGCCGACAAGCGCCCGGATGAGTTGGCGTGTACGGCGGTAGCACCCAAACACGACCAGATTGCAGTTACCAATGCTATCGTTGCCAACGTGATGGCAATGATTTTCATTCGGTGGTTAGCAAATGGCACCATCAATCGGCAGATAACCCGTAAGGGAACTACCGTGATGGAACGCAAAAATGAAGTAGTCATCGACATAAATACCATGACGATGACTCCGTTGTATCACCCGAGAAATGACGGGTGATTATAGTAAACCAAGGCCAACAAAGAAAGGAAAAAGGAAAATGGCTCAGGTTAACTTTCATGTCAGGTCCAACCGCATCTCTCAGATGGAGGTGGACACCCCTCACACTGTCGCAGAGATCCGTGAAATGCTCGCGCAGGCTGGGTTCGACGTTCGTGATTCCCACGTCACGATCATCCGGAAGGACAACACGGCTCTCATCGGGCACACCGACGGGTATGTCCCCGGGAACACCGACATCGTGCGGTTCGACACCTCTACGGTGCATCTGCCTCTGGCCGAACGCGCCTATCGCGAGGTCGGTAAGGCCTGCTGCGCGAATTATCATCAGCCGGATGCCGCCGTCCGTGTCGGCGGTCACGTGCTGAGCGTCGAAGCCGGCGATGACGGCAAGACCATTGTCATCAGGTTCCGGTAATACCGGAACCCAGATGGGAAGTATCAAACGAACAACATCCAACAATCAATCAAAACATTTTATTTCAAGAAAGGTTTTCAAAAATGAAGAACATCACCATTATCGCCACTGAGAACAACGCCAGCCGTACTTTCGTCGCCGCCGAGGATGAGACTCTGCGTTCCGTCCTGGAGCATGAGGACGTCCTTAACTTCTTCGACGGGGATGCCGACGTCATTCGTGACAACTTCGAGGCCTACAACGGCACCGACATGTCGAACGAGGCCGTTGCCAGCGCGCTTCTCAACGCTGTTGTCAACGACGGAGACGTCATCGAGATCGGACTCGACGGCAGCGATGAGGGCGAGAACAACGAGGTTCAGGGTGGCACCTGCGTCGTTGCCACTTCCGGCGGTATGCAGGAGACCGAGGTGACGATCACCGAGGGCATGACCGTGCGTGATGCGGTCTACAGCGAGGCCGTCCGCGCTCGTTCCGGCATGACCGATGCTCAGCTTTCCGCCAGCAACTTCGCCATCAACGGCGAGCAAATCGCAGCGGCCAACCTCGGCAGCCGTCAGGTTCGGAACGGTGATCGCATCGTGCTTTCGCCGCATGCCGCCTGCACCAAGGGTTGCCGTCGGTAATCCACATCATGCGAACATGGCAGATACACATTCCAGTGCGTCCAAAGTGCGTGCAATCCACTGCGTTCAGGCGCGGTCAAGGTGCGTACGTACCTAAAGATGTAAAAGAATGGAAAGCCAAAATACGTCCGTTCATACTGGCCTCCTGCGGGGGGCCTCCTACTAAACTACCGGTCGAGATCGTAGCTCTTAGATACATATTCAAGTACCCGCAGAGTACTCCCATGAATGTCAGGGATTATATCCATGCAGGAGGTCTTGTGCCTTATCTTAAAGCTGCGGACATACATGACAACCTCAACAAGGGAACCATAGACGTCTGCAAGGGTATCGTATTCGAGGACGACAACCTCGTGTGGCGGATCAAAGGCACGGTAGAAAAGGTGTATGGAGAACAGGACGGAATGTATCTGGAATTCCGCGAATGTCCAGATGTCATGTTGATTGATGGACGAAAAGGAAAGGATCTTGATGAGTCTACTGACGAAATTCAAGACGACTCCGGAACTTTTGGCTGGTCGTAAGGACCTCCATCTGATAGTGGATCTGCTGTGGCAGCGAGGACCATTCACTCGCACCCAAGTTTACCGGAAGATTTCCGATATGCTTGGAGTGAGTGAATTGGTCCACATTTCCGACCTGAAACTGTCCCAGATACGCAGACTGATCTACGATCTGCAGCGTGAGTTGCAAGATATCGGTATACTGCGCTGCGCGGACTGTATCTTCAGTTGTGGAGATCCGGTTTCCGGATTGTTTCGTTGCTCCAAGTGGGGCAGTTTTTTTGAAAAGGGCGCGGTTGACATTGTCCCGTGCGAGGATTTTAGGAGTAAGAAAAATGAATTTTCCGACAACATTCAAACTCGACTGGTTCGGAAGGATACTGGACGTCTACTTGCCTGTAGGCAAGCGTGAAGCCAAGGAGTATCCCGGGTTTCCAAAAGATTCCGAGATATACCTTAATGTCTGCCAGTTGAGTCAGCATTTTCCGCATAACCCGCTGTGGTTGCTCATGCACCGGCAGTACAACGTCAAGCATGATGCGCGAAAGATGAATCGGATGCCGCCGTCCACCGGCAAGAATAAGAGCAGGCGTGACCAGACGCAATCTGATCGCGAGTCTCTTATTGGATTGCTCTCCGAGGTGCTGAAGCCGGGAATGAACGGCAGTCGCCAGAGTCGGTACATAAGCATCCAACAGCTGCGGGATATTCTCTATCTGGCAAACGCGAATTGGGCTAAACTGAAGATGCCCAAGTCCGTTTACATAGAGCGAGTAGCGTCTCTGCCGTCAGACGCCGATGCTGTATATTTGGGCACCAAGGAGTGGTTCCAGGCGTGGCTGAATCTGCTCACTTCCGATCTGCAGGTGTCTGAACGAGAGACTGATGCTCTGTCGTACTACGCAGATTGGGCCAGACAGCTGATAGCGCGAGATCACCAGCCTGAGGCGGCGGAGCACTTGCTGCCGGAGCGAATTGTTCCGTACACTGGTGAGGACTGCGTTGCTGTGCAGCTGGCCCCCACTCAGACAGTGGCGCAGCAGATGGCTTTGCGGCCCGAGGACACGATAGCCGATCCGCATACCACACTCACCTTGAAGACTGAAGTGGTGGTTAACCACACCGCATCGGAAGAGATCAAGGATATTATGGAGAGAATCCAGCTAATCGACGACTCCGGAGCAAAATTGTCGGTGGGTGATATGGGGACTCTGGTGATTGAAATCACGGTTCCTACTTACTGCGGATATCCCATCAGTGACGGTGATCATACCATGTCGCTGGTGACTGCCGCCAGGCACATCGACAACATTTTGCGTTTGGTGGAAGTCGCTCGTAATATGCAGGAAAGCCAGAAACGAGTTGAGAACTTGGCAGAAGCATACTCCGGGAGGTAGAAATGAAACTTGTTGATGTGTTCGCGGATATAGCAACAGAAGCACCGGAAGCTACCAAAGTGCGGCTTGAGGATAACATGTTCCAGGTTACCGCGGCCGCGGTTTATGTAGGACCGGTGGAGACCGATCATCAGCGGGCATGTCCAAACGGGAAACTACTCGCCTACAGACCTGACAAGGCCAAGCACAAGAACATCACAGATGTCGATCACCTGCGTCCGGAGAAACTATTCAGACCAGAGTCGGTGGCACTGCCGATGGATGTGGTCTCCAAGTATGCTGTAGAAGGCATGGCTGGTGACCTGTATATTACCTTCGGTAAAATTCCAGGTAGTGGGAATTTTGAGTTGATCATGATGCTGGCCGGTAAGGTTAGCGACAAAAAGGTATGGCGTATCATATGGCGATCGGAAGTTTCTGATCACTTCAAGATAGCCTACAAAAGGTTTCTGATCTCCAAGTTGGATCAAAGGTTATGCGCTGAATGCATTTCTGGAGAGTTCGATTGGAAAATACAGACTTCATATCGAGTGAAGAATCCTGTACTGACAATCAACAACAAGACAGAAACACTGTATCATCTGCTCAAATTCATCAGAAAGCCTAGTGCGCTTCCAGATTTCATCGTTGATGAAGAGTACGGCCAGGTGTATTGTCCGGACGGGTGGAAAGATACCACCTTTGACTTCACAAAATTAGTAAAGGCAAAAACCAAGGAGGTTAAAATGCTTGGAAAGCTGCCAATGCCCGATATCGGGGCGCCCAAAAAGAAAGCGTCAGTAGATCAACCTGCTGAGGAACCCAAGGCTGTTGCACCTGTGCAGGAGCCGCCGGAAATTCAGGAACCGGATGAACAGCCCGTTCAGGCAGTAGAGGAAACTCCGGAACAGCAGGTTGAACAGCCTGCCGCTGTTCCTACTGTCGAGGAAGAAAAGCCCAAACGTCAACGCCGTGTGAAGCAAGCCACGGCCGTCGGTTTCAACTTCGATGATGTCCTGGAGTATTTGGGACGTCCGGTTACTCTTGGGGCAGTCGATATTCCGGCCGCAGTCAATGAGGTGCGGATGCTTCGCGATTTGCAGATAGCGGCCGCACGGAGGATGGCCAATATCTGTACCGGCTTGAATGAAATCGCAGGACCGGCGATGGAGAAGTTCGGCAAGATCAAGGACCTGTTGAACAACTAACATGAAAGGATAAGAGCGTGTGACTTTCCTGTGTAAGGTGGTCACACGCTCTTATTGTTTGACATGGAGAAATTTTTTAGTCAAAAAGTCAAAAAGCGCGTCAATGCCATATTGGATAATGCGGAGCATGCTGCAGTCGACGAGCATCCTGCTCCCTATGAACATAAATCCAGCGCTCATGTGCACCTTGGACAGGACGCCGTGTTCAATACGACAGAGCAGATTGGCGATATGGACATAAGCATCGGAGATCACAGTGTGGTATCCAATGTTTATTTCTCGCCATCTCTGAAGAAATGCAAAATCCAGATTGGTGATGGGTGTTGGCTACATGCGCTTGATGTTCGCAGTTCTGTCAATGAATCTAGGGATATCTCTATAGTTATAGGCAATAACTGCAGATTGCACAACGTCAGTGTCTGCGTTCATGCTAATGGCGTGGCGTTGAAGATAGGCGATGGTTTCCGTAGTTATGCGGCAACACTAACGCTCAATAGCGATATTCTTATCGGAGATCGGGTGTTTATTTCAGGGATAGGTATCGTCGGCAGATATATAAGACCAGAGAAGCAGGATTCAGTACGCATAGGAGACGACACATTCATCGGTAGTGTGCAGTGTCTGGGATCAACTTGGCCTATTGCTGCCAGTGCGTCGCAGTTATCTTTGCATGGCGATATCGGCAAACGGAATACCATTTTCATGGACCGTTCAAGTTTGAACAGTACTGGAGATGATGTTACCGTGGTACTGCGTGGTGTATCGTGTTTTGGTCGCTATGTACTGTATGACGGAGCTACCCTGATATCTACCAATGAGTACGGGTGGGGTGCAAGCACCGATAGAACCCTTACAATCGGTAAGAATGCCATATGTACGTTAAGCATGCCGAGCTATGTAGACAATATTGTCGTGCATGCCAACGCAGTGGTGGCATTGTAAAAAAAGAAAGGAAAGGAAGATGGCACTGACAGATTCCGTGGTAAAGGGTCTTGGGGCCCATGTTGAAGAGCCCAGCGGCGTTAGGCTGGCAAATGGGTGCATAAAGACCGCAGACGGGATTATTGTTCCGAGGTCACGTCATCGCGAGGGGTTGCGCACAGGGAGACCGTCAGAGCTGGAGGAAAAGCAACCGGCCAAACAGCCCGAAGCGCAACCAGAGGCGATGCAACCCAAATCAACGGAAGCTGCGGTGCCTGCACCGGAGCGAGTAACGGTAACTTTTGGGTTTGCTTCCATGGGACAAATACCCAGCCAGTATACAGCAATAGGCACTGGCTCCGATTGCGTTATTCTGGGTATGATACCAGGGTTGTCGTTCACACCGCCCGTCAGTACCGGCGAGGATATTAAAATGTTCTCACTGAGTGTTGCAGAAGGCATGTTTGCCTTCACCGGGCTGGATTTCACATTCAGTGATGCGACGCGATATATCGTATTGCTGAAAGTAGGATCTGAGCAAGATTAACAACAACAAAAGGAGAAAGAGATATGGATAAAAATTCGAGTGAACATAAAGTTTGCATCTACTGCGACGCCGATGCTCTCCCCGGGACTGAACCGCCGGTGTGTGAGGAACACAAGAATACTAAGCAGGCCTCTGAAACGCCCGTCAATCTCAAGGATCTGGAGAGTCGTGAAGGATAAAAAATGGAAGACATCATCAATTTCATCGTTGGTGCCGCAGTGTTCTGTATGGTGCTTCCGGCAGTAACGCCTTTTTTCACGGCACTGAAGATAATTTTTAAGGAGTTATCAAGATGAGTAGTGACTCGAAGAAACTTGCTGCATCCTTTGGGTTTTCCACCCAGGGATATCCATCGCCCCCTACCGGAGTGATTAGCGCTCAGGACGCTTATTACAAAGCAGAGAACAAACCGGCAGTCACTGAGGTGGATTCGAGTTGGCAGCCAGCTCCTCCTCTCACCAACGAGGAGGATACCCAGGACGAGCTGGAGAAGCTTTATGCTGAGCGTGATCGGTTGCTGAAAGAACTTGACAAGGTCAATGCCGAAATCTATCGACGGCTCGGACAGCAGTAATTTTATCCTTGAGGATAAAAATGAGCAGCGAGCAATTGAAGGATTTGGCTGCACACGTGTTGGATGACGCTACCAGTGACAATCCTCAGGGCGTTCCACTGCCTAAAGGATTGCGTGCCTGGTTCGAGTTCATCGACTATCAGGATAAGCCGAGGATGGCTATCGCCGTAAGAAATGCTGATGGCGATACGCTATATCGGTATATTTCTAAGTCGTACTACCGCATGTGTGACCTGAAGAAAGTAGTGCCCGCATAATGCCTATACCGGTAGTGGATATACCGCAAGCGGTTTACGGTTGCGTAAAACGCGTCGGTAGGAAAGAATTTGCCAG
>Ga0310786_10001180_pt1 | contig 41995 bp, 36 predicted proteins | sample AusTroGonzalo_MG_FD_203881 | JGI IMG/M metagenome (GOLD analysis project Ga0310786, IMG submission 203881) | Bovine rumen microbial communities from tropical cattle in Woodstock, Queensland, Australia - Gonzalo_03 (v2) (version 2) | ecosystem: Host-associated > Mammals > Digestive system >...
AGCTTGCCGCTGTAGCTAAACTCCCAGTTACCAAAAGTTTGCAGGCAGCTCCGGCTGTGCCAGAGCTTGAGGGTGAGGTCAATACGACCACGCACGAAGAGCTGACCAAGACTGATGATGGCGAAGTTAAGAGTGAAGAAGCCATCGAGTCGCTTGAAGAAGAAAAAGCTGATAGTAAAGATGAAGCAGAAAAGGAAGAGCCGAAGGAAGAAACCGAAAAAGCCGAAGACGAGAAAAAAGAATCCGCCGATAAAAAGGATGAAAAGGATTCAAAGAAAGTCGAAAAGAAAGAAAAGACTAAGGGTGGCAATTGGTTTACTAGACACAAAATTCCACTAATTGTTGGCAGCGTTTCTTTTGTCGTATTATTGCTCCTTGGCATTTGGATGTTTGTTATTGCGCCTAGCGCAAGTATCACAGTTAGCGTACGTGTAGAAGAAAAATCTTTCTCCGAGTCAGCCACTTTTGTAACAAATTTACAGGAAGAGGTCGCTTCTGAGGGCAAATTCTATATCGAAGAGAAATCTGTGGAAGAAAAACAAGAGAAATCCTTTGAAGCTACTGGCCAAAAAAATGTTGGTGAAAAGGCAAAAGGAGAGTTGGTCGTAACTGCTGCGTTTAAACATTCTGGTAGTACATCTGTAGAAGCTGGCGACACGTTCAGTAATGGAAATCTTTCTTATACAGTAGATGAGGGTGTTACCCTAAGTTGGGCCGGCAACAATGCTACTGAATGCGACAACCGCAATGCTGCTGCGACTGATTTTATTCGTGATGGCTGTATCATTTCTAAGACCGTAAATATTACTGCCGTTGAACCAGGTGAAAAATACAATCTACATGCAACTTCTGCTAACTGGCGCTCTGATACCGGCTTTGGCGCATACACAACTGCGGATATCACAGGTGGTACGGATAATATGATTACTGTTGTTCAGCAGTCCGACATTGACGCGGCTCTAGCCGAGCTAGGTGCAAGCAATGAAGAGGCTGGGCGTAATAAGCTTAATGAATCTATCGAAGGCAAGCAACTCATCGCAATTGATTCGAGTTTCTCTATGAAGACCGCCGATCCTGTTTCTACACCTGCTCTTGGCGAGAAGGTTGAAGCTGGTCAGAGAGTCAAACTCACCGTTACAACTACTTATTCTATATCCGTAATCGACAAGACCAAGGTCGAGGATTATATTTCTGCCAAATTCAAACTAGATGATGGCTATAAGATTTACGAAATCCAAAAACCATACGTAGATAACTATATCAGAAACGATTCCGGTATTACTGGTAGATTGAAAGCTGAGACCGTGTATTATGGCTCCAAAATTACCGAAAATGATGTTGTAGAAATGGCAAAGGGTAAAGGTCTTGGTACTGCGCAGCACGAACTAAGCAGCGTAAGTGGCGTGAGCAAGATTACGATTGAGCCATCTTATCCATGGGTAACCTCTATCCCGAATAATCCAGATAAGATTAGGGTTACGATTACAACTGTTAAGTCCGGAGAATAAATGAAAGTAATTGGTCTTGATGTTGGCGAAAAACGCATCGGCGTGGCCAAAGTGGATTCTTCCACTAAGATAGCGATCCCAGTGGGGTTTGTTGAAAATGACGTAACTGTATGGGATAAGCTTTCTACGATTGCGCGGATGAATAGTACAAACTGGTTTGTACTAGGTTTACCGCGCAGTAACGAAGGAAACGAGACTAAGCAGACGCTCTACGTCAGACAATTTGCAAAGACTCTGGTTAGTAAAATCCCGAATCTCAAAATCCGTTTCCAGGACGAATCGTTGACTTCTGTTGAAGCAGAAGCTAGACTAAAGAAGCGCAAGAAAAACTACGTCCGCGGCGACATTGATGCCGAGGCGGCCACAATTATCCTACAGGATTTCATTGAAAATTTTAAGGCACAAGCAGAAGCTCCAAAGCCAAAAGCTCCAGCTACTGCCGCCAGCCGCATCACGAACAATGCTGTAGTTTCTTCCGTTACATCCACCGTCAAGAATGAGGCCAAAAAAGTTAATATGCAGAAGTTGAAAGTGAAGCATAAGATCAAAAAGTGGAAGGTCGTTCTCTCATTCATTTTGGTCGTCGCGATACTTGCAGGAGCTGGCACTGGCGTTTTCTTTATCATTAAAGACAAGAGAGCCAAGGAACGCGAAGAATATTATAGACAGCTTGAGGCCGAGATGGAGCCGGACGTATTTAATTTCACCATCACGCCGGGCGAATCAATTTTTGACATCAAAAAGAAGCTAGCCGAGGCTGGCTATTCTGCAGAAGAAATCAATCTTGCTTTTGACTCTACCTATGATTTTGATTTCCTAGCGGGAAGGCCTGCAGGGGCCTCGCTCGAGGGATATCTTTATGGCGAAACACATGAATTCTATAAAGATACATCCGTAAAAGATATTATTACCAAATTCTTAGAAGGGACCAAGCAGGTAATCGACGAAAACAATTTAGTTTTGCGTTTTGCCGAGCGTGGGTTAACACTACATCAGGGTGTGACTCTGGCATCGATTGTGCAGAAGGAGTCGCCAGCGCCGGAAATGCCAACCGTGGCACAGGTATTTCTCTCGCGCCTAGAGTATGGATGGCTACTTGGTAGCGACGTTACTGTGTCTTATGCGCTTGACGTAATAGATCCAAACCGCGAGTCTTATACCGATAATACTTCTGCGCTCACGATTGATTCTTGCTACAATACGCGTCTTTACGCTGGACTCCCTTGCGGACCCATCTCAAATCCAGGTATCAATGCACTACTTTCTGTGGCAAACCCATCTGATACTGCTTACCTCTATTTCTTGACAGGCGACGACGGCGTGATGTATTATAGTTATACAGAGGCTGAGCACAATCAGAACGCTTACCTACATTGCCAGACTCTCTGTAACGTTTCGTTATGATGGCTAAGAAAAAACGAAAATTTGATTTTGGAAAAATTTGGAAGCTTTTACCGTATTTTTTTGCTGGCTGTATTACGATGGCTATCGTAGTAGTTGGTTCGCTCAACAAGCAGGCTGCTGGTACCAACCTTAGCCTTAGCTCGCTTGCCGCCAACAACTTCTCAAATGTATCCGTCGCCCAGCTTTCTGGCTTCTATGTCGTAGCCGACGTCGCGGATGCTTTTGGGCTCGCTAGTGCCAACGACGTTGCATCGAACTACGTGGTCGTTACTTCTCTCTATGAATCTGGCCAGACTTCTGAGGGCAAAATCGAAAAGCCATCAATCCCAAATATTGCCGTTTCTCGTGGTGTTATTACTTATATCGTCAAAGACGGAGACAACATGGATGCGATTGCCTCAAAATATGGCCTGACCACCGACCAAATTCGCTGGTCTAACGGTCTTAAAACTACCGACATTAGCGCCGGTGATACACTTTACCTACCAAGCAAGGCTGGTATTGTCTACACCGTAAAGTCTGACGATTCGCTTGAGTCGATTGTCGAAAAATACGGCTCCAATGTAGCTGAGATTGTTGCCCTAAACGACCTTGAGATTTCTGGTATTTCTGAAGGTATGCGCATCGTAATTCGCGGTGGTGAGCTACCTGAGACCGAGCGTCCTGAATACGTACCGCCAGTGCGTACTTACTACTATTCCTACTCTGGTGGTGCTTACAGTAGGCAAAATGTCCAGATTATTGGTTATATGTACGGTCTAGGTGGTCCGTATGTGGCTGGCCAGTGTACGCAGTGGGCTTGGTATAATCGCCAGGATCTTCCTGGCAGCCTTGGCAATGCCAACGCTTGGGCGGCAAGAGCAGCCGCGATTGGCTACCAAGTAGACCACAACCCAACTCCAGGCTCTGTCTTCCAGACTAGTGTGGGTCCTTATGGACACGTAGGTTTTGTCGAGAGTGTCAATGGTGATGGGTCAATTGTAGTGACAGAAATGAATTACAACTGGAGAGCGTTCCAGGTCATCCGCGCGGTCATCCCGGCAGATACCGTTGGATTATTCTTCTTTATACACTAGAAGGTTATAACCTTACCAATCCTCTACTAAAGTGAATTCTTTGCCGGCGATGCTGACAATTGATTCTGGCTCGGCACCAAGGCTTGTGAGCTCGGCACGAATACCCATTTTCTTCATAATGTCGCGGAGGCGGTTGACACTGGCGTAGTTATTCATGTCGGTACGGCGAGCAAATTTTTCAATCTTTTCACCAGTCACAATAAAAATGCCTTCTTCGGTTTTCTCGACTTTCCAGGAATCCTTCACCGTGTTTGGATTGAGAGAAATAGTAGGAATATCAGCGGATTCATCCTCTAGTGGTTCCTCGTTAGTCGCAATATTCGCAAGCTGCTTATTCTCGGCGACTTCAGCTGCTAGCTCCCTCAATAAGTTATCGAGGCCTTGGTGGGCCTGGGCAGAGATGGTGAAAATTTTGGCGTTTGGATTGACGGCAAGAATTGAGGCCATCTGCATCTCAATAATATCTTTGTCTACACCTTCGCATTTTGTAAGCGCAACGACTTCTTGGCGATCCTTGAGGTCAGAATACTTATCTAGCTCATTTCTAATCGTCTTATAGGCTACGCCCGCATCATCATTATAAATATCAACGAGGTGGAGAAGAACTGCAGTGCGATCAACATGGCGAAGGAAATCATGACCGAGGCCTTTGCCCTCAGAAGCGCCTTCGATGAGACCTGGAATATCAGCAATCAAAATGTCTTTACTATCAATCGTAGCTACACCAAGATTTGGCGTAATAGTTGTAAATGGATAATCAGCAATTTCTGGCTTGGCGTTCGTCACGACAGAAAGAAAAGTGGACTTACCGGCGTTTGGTAGACCGACAAGACCGACATCAGCAAGAAGTTTGAGCTCTAGCTCGGCCTCAAATTCTTCACCCGGCTCACCAACCTCGGCAATAATTGGAGCCTGACGCGTGGAGCTCTTGAAGTGAGCATTACCAAAGCCGCCAGAGCCACCTTTTGCTATAATCGCTTCTTGGCCATCATGTGTGAGGTCGGCAAGCAAGGTTCCATCTCTATATACAACTGTACCGATTGGGACTTCGACGATGAGGTCTTTGCCGGAGCGGCCAGCCGAGCGAGTGCCGGAGCCGTTTTTGCCATCCTCAGCAGTAAGAATTGGCGTAAAGCGAAAGTCTATAAGAGTATTAGTGTCTTTATCAGCCTTAAAGATGATATCACCACCTTTACCACCGTCGCCGCCATCTGGGCCACCTTTAGGAATATATATTTCGCGGCGAAAAGAAACGGCGCCATCACCGCCTTTGCCGGCTTTCAAACTAACTTTCGCTGTATCTGCAAACATATCTATATTATAACATAATTATTTGATTTTTGAAAAAGCTCTTGACTTTTACACGTTTATGCTTTATTATAAACATAAGCTGGTACGCTTCACAGGGGTTCCACTGAAAGTTAGTGGAGTGTGGAGACTTACATTAATAAAAAAACAAACAGCGGATTAAAACAAAACAATGTGCCCCAACGGGTGGGCGCGTAACAGCCTAGGACCGGTCGCGAGACCGGTTCTTTTGTGATTTTATGTTATAATATATAAAATGATCAAATTTACGATTATTACACTATTTCAGGAGGCTTTGGAACCATATCTAAAGACTTCGATGATGTGGAAAGCGACAGACAAGGGACTGGCGCAGTTTGATTTTGTGAATTTGCGCGAGTTTGGCCTAGGGCCACACCGTTCAGTTGATGACACGCCTTATGGCGGTGGCGACGGAATGTTGCTCCGTTGTGAGCCGGTTTTTAACGCGATAGAGTCTGTCAAGGCGAAGGATCCGGACGCAAAAGTGATTCTCCCTACACCGGTAGGCGAAATCTGGAATCAGGAAAAGGCAAGGGAATTTGCCGATACTGATGCTCACTATATTATTCTTTGCCCACACTATGAGGGGTATGACGAGAGAATATTGTCGATTGTGGATTATAAGGTTTCGCTTGGTAAGTTCGTACTGACTGGTGGGGAGCTGCCGGCACTCGTGATAATCGATTCTATCGTGCGCCTCATTCCGGGTGTGCTTGGCGGCGAGACTTCCGCAATTGTTGAATCTTTTTCTGATGGAGATAATCTAGAATACCCACAATACACCAAGCCTTATGATTTCCGCGGTATGACCGTGCCAGATATTTTACTCTCCGGCAACCACGGCGAGATTGCGAAGTGGCGCGCAGAGCATAGCAAAAAGGCAGAATAATGAACTTGCTGGACCCGATTGAGGTTTTGAAGGGGGTAGGGCCGAAGCGGGCTGAGGTTTTGGGGCGAGCCGGCATCAAAACCGTGCGAGATTTTTTCTATAATTTACCGAGGGATTATGAAAGCTTTGCTAACCCGGTGACGATTAGAGATATGAAGCCAGGGAAAGTGGTCTTAAAGGCCAAAATTACGGCACTCAAAACTCGCCAAGCCCGAAGACGGAGGCTTACCATCACTGAGGGAATTGTAAGAGACGATACTGGATTCGTAAAGGCAATTTGGTTCAACCAGGCTTACCGCGTGAAGCAATTCGAGCTAGAGAAGGAATACTATTTTAGTGGGACTTTTGAGTTAAAAAATGGGCGTTTTGTCCTATCTTCGCCAACCGTGATTGACGTGGACGAGGTAGAGGGTGGTTCGACTCTTAGCCCGATTTATGTGGCGCACGGCAAGGTAAAGTCGGCGGATTTTAGACGACTCATAAAGGGTGCTAGAGATAAATTCGCCGAGATTCCAGATCTTCTACCTGGCGCAAAGAAGGGAATCCGGCGCGATTCGCTCTTTAAGGCGCATTTCCCAGAGTCTTTTAGGGATGTAGACCAGGCCAGGGAATACCTAGCTTATGAGGAGCTCTATAGCCTGATTCTGGCCGCCAAACTCAATCGCCGCGAAAACGACAAACTCAAGGCTGAGCCGATCAAATTTGAGGCGGAGATGGTGAAAAAGTTCGTAAACGGCTTGCCTTTCAAACTAACCAATGCGCAGAGGCTGGCGGCTTGGGAGATTTTCCAAAATATGGAGAAGGGGACACCGATGAACCGCCTACTTCAGGGTGACGTGGGTTCTGGTAAAACGATGGTGGCTGCGATGAGCGCATACGAGGCCTGCATGAGCGGGCACCAGGTGGCCCTGCTCGCGCCGACGGCGATTCTAGCTTCACAGCATTTCGATAGTCTATCTAAACTCCTGGGTGGTTTCGGCGTGAAAGTTGCGCTTCTAACTGGTGCCACAAAGAAGAAAAATGATTTGAAAGCCTCTATTAAGTCTGGCGAAATTGGTCTCGTGATCGGTACGCATGCACTTCTGACCGACGACACAGAATTTAAGGATTTGGCACTTGTTATCATCGACGAGCAGCACCGTTTCGGTGTAGAACAGCGGCAGAAATTGGTTCTAAAATCCCCAGCCGGGCTAGCACCGCATCTTCTCACGATGACCGCGACACCGATTCCACGCTCTTTGCAGCTCACCGTATTTGGCGATTTGGATGTCTCAATATTAAACGAGCTGCCGAAGGGCCGCCAGCCGATTGAAACTACTATTCTGGAAGAGGTGGAGACGCGCGAAAAACTATATCCAAAGATGCGCGAGGTACTCCAGGCTAGGCAGCAGATTTATTGGATTTGCCGGGCGATCGATGACGATCCGCGGACGGAGACTACCTCTGTAAAATCCCGTGCCGAGAAGCTCATTAAAGATTTTCCAGGGATTAAAATCGAGTTCCTACATGGGCGAATGAAGCCGGCCGAGAAAGATGACGTGATGGAGCGCTTTTCAAAGGGTGAAATCCAGATTCTAGTTTCTACTACAGTGGTGGAAGTTGGCGTGGATGTGCCAAATTCAACTTTGATGGTGATTGAAAACGCCGAGAATTACGGCCTAGCTCAGATTCATCAGCTCAGAGGTCGCGTAGGGCGTGGCACTGCGAAGTCATATTGTTATCTCCTAACTTCTGGCGATATGCCGCCATCTAGACGGCTAAGGGAGCTCGAGAAATCTTCCGATGGTTTCCATTTGGCTGAAGTAGACTTGAAACTCCGTGGCCCAGGTGAGATTTATGGTTCTCTGCAGCATGGCGCGCTGGACCTTCGTATTGCGTCGCTTACCGATACGCGGATTATTCACCGAGCCCAGACCGACGTGGAGGCGTTTTTACAAAGTGGCGAAAATATGTTAGAATATAAAGAGCTAATGGCTGGAATTTCCAAGTACCAGCAGCTAACCACCCTAAACTAGGATTTGTATGAAAAGAGTAGAAAAGGTAAAAAATGGCGGCAGTGTCCGGCTAACGGGCGGGATTTTTAGTGGCCGCAAAATTTCTACCCCTGGCGAGAAGACACACCCGATGGGTGAGAGGGAAAGGCTAGCCCTCTTTAATATGCTTGGTGATATGACCGGTCTTTCCGTCTTGGATGCTTTTGCCGGGTCTGGGGCTCTGGGAATTGAGGCTTTATCACGTGGAGCCTCTCGTACTGTTTTTATCGAGAAAAATGCCGCTGCTGCGCGCGTAATCCGTGAGAATTTGGCTACGCTTGGAACGGATGGGGAAGTAATTATTGGCGATGTAGCCAACGTGGAGTTGGACGAAAAATTCAATATCATCATCGCTGATCCACCATATGATAATTTCGAGATTGAAAAGGTTTTGTCTCTTGCTGGTTTACTAAAAGAAGTCGGCATATTCGTTCTGTCCCACCCAGGCGAAGCCCCAGCTCTAGATGGCCTCGTGCTTGAAAAAACCCGCCAGTACGCCGCGGCACATTTGTCTTTTTATCGTAAATCCGCCTAGATTACGCTTACGGTTTATATAATTTTATTGCTTTTTCTTCAAATATGTGCTATAATTATAGTATAAGGAGTTTATTTTATGTACTACCAAAACGAGGTGGATTCAGCAGATAAAAAACAGCGTACGCGCATTATCGCAATTGCTACTTTTGTGGCGGTGGTGATTTTGCTTCTAATCGTGGCTATCATTGTAACTGCGACTAGTAAATCTGCAAAGAATAATACTGCAGAAAAAGGTATTGATGAGCCTACTACCGTTGTTGCTGAGGCGCAACCAAGCGAAGATGGCGGGGAAAACGATGGCAATTCTATCGGTACGATTTCGACCGAAACCGAGGACGAACAATCTAACAATGGTGGTGCCGATGTTAGCATCAGCGCGAACGCTAATGTGAGTGTTGAAGTTGTAGACACTTCAGACAAGATGCCAACCACTGGCCCAGAGGATGTCCTTCCGATCGCTCTTGTACTTGGCGCTTTGACCATGTTTGTTTCTTCTTCTGCATTGGCAAAAAGAGAACAATAATCTGAAAAAGTATGATATAATATAGCTACACTTTCATAAGTGTAGCTATTTTTAAAGTAATGCCCGGATGGTGAAATTGGTATACACGTATGCCTTAGGAGCATATGCCGTTTGGTGTGCAGGTTCAAGTCCTGTTCCGGGCACCACGATGCTTTACAGCATCGATCAAAAAGTAACACTTGGCAGCCTTTGGCAGGCAAGTCCTGTTCCGGGCACCACGAGAATCAAGCGTTAAGCTTGTTTTTTTAGACAAAAAATTAAAGCCTCTTGAAATCCAAGAGGCTTTAAATGTACTATTTTTTCTGGGCCCATATTGGCGTCCAGTTTTCTGGGTGGCGTGCAGCCACATCTTCAGGCGTCCACCCTTTGACGGCGTCTACCGCAACACATATTCCATAGAATATGATTGCCCCGCTAAAGACGAGCCAAGAGATAAGGATTTCGCTCTCACCCATAAAAATATCTGCCAGCTGAGGCACGCCCAAAGCTATCAGGCATGACGGGATAAACCAGTATCCTATCGCATCATGCGCTAGCTTTGTAGGGGAATTCCCACTGCGCGGCGGATAGTTTACTACGTCGCCAGCTCTTAGCTTCATCGCCACAAAGAGCATGACAACCATGACGCAAATCCACCACTCTGGGTTATATCCCCAATACAGTGGGTTACTGCAGGTTCTATCGTGGAGACTAAGCAATGCTAAAAACATCACTGCAAGACTTAGGTCTCCAGGTAAGAATGCTCGGCTTTGGCGCTTCACTATCGGCACCAAGCGAGACTCTCCTACCATACCGACAATAAACATAGTACCAGGCCATATCAGCCAGAGTACTAATAACATCCAGACCACGTTAAACGGGCTGGATTTGAAATAATTTACTAATGAGCTAATAATATCACTCATTAGTGCCACCTCCCTTCCTGAGTGTATTCTATCTAACTATATTATACCACGAAACCCCTTAAAAGTCAATGTGATTACGCTTTAAAACTAGTGTATAATGGGGGTAAATTATGGAAAAGAAAATGCAAGAATACGAAGCTTTTATTAAAAAAGAAGTCGAGAAGGATTTATCTGCGTCCGAGCGGGCCAACCTACAGGCTTACCATAGGGAAATGGTAGCCAATTTCCAGCACGAGAGACTGATTCACCTCATTGTGACTCTATTTTTCTCTCTAATCACAATTGTAATGATTCTTTTAACCGGCTGGACCGCCACTATTTCTGGTTTTAATGTAGCTATGATTCCGCTCTATGTTTTGGTACTAATTCTTGCGATCTTAAGCGGTTGTTATGTGAAGCACTATTATTTCCTCGAGAATCACACTCAGAATCTCTACAAATACAGTGAAAAACTTTACAAGAAATAAGGAGTTTTATGGACGAATATGTAAAAAACAGTATCGACAGTAGAAAAAATGCACTATTTGCAACCTATGATGTAACCGACAAGGGAATTTTTGACAAGATTGAGAAGCTTTTTGTCGAGATTACTAAAATGGGTGAGGAAAGTAAGGATGCGATGGATTTCGAAGCTAAATTTGCCGCGAGCCCACTAAACCAGCAATATTTAGACCTATTTACAGAGGTAGCGACCAAGTGTCAGCCAAAGACAGCAGCTCCAGCCGTGGATACTACTGAAATTGAAAAAGAGATCAAAAAAGGTGTGGCTGCGGGCGTGGCCGAAAGCGCTGCGGACGATGTTTTGCGCCGCGTGGTGCCAACCCGTGCCGCCGTTCATCAAAAAGCCTATGACGCCGCGCGCGACATCCCAGGCGTAGGCGACGCCATGACCGTGAAACAGCACCTAGATTTTTTTGGCAGATTCCGCAAAAAAGACGACTAGAAGTTGAAGATATCGTCATACTTGGAAGGACTATCTAATTCTTTTGGGATCATTATCATGTCCACAATTGCGTGATTTGGGGATACAATCGTAACCTCTGAGATGTAATTCAGAGTATCTTTGTCGATAACGACTTCTTGCTGCTCAAGAACCTGGCTAACATCAGAGGTGAGAAGCGCAGCGGCCCCTTTAGCGCCTGCTGGAATGTGATAATAAACTTCAATATTACACTCCTCATGCAAAGTATTACTGAAGTCCTGGTTGACGTAGCTATGTTTTTTCGTTAGTGAGGTAGACAGGAACCCTTTTTCAGCTAAAAACTGGCCCTGCATTTTCTTGAGGTTGCTGATTGTGCCAATGTCATAACCCACAAAGGTGCGAATGTTGGTTCCACGATGAGTAACGAGATCTTCTGACGGAGTCGGTGCATGGTTAATTGCTTCACTGACATTCTCGATAGCTTCCTTATAATATTCTTCTTTTGCCTGGTTATACAAACCCATTTTTGGGTAATCCCAGCCGTAGCGAGAGATACAGTTGATACCAATATAGTCCATACCAGTATATCTTCTAAGAGCGTTTTTATCTTTATATGACATATTATGGAGCGCCTCTACGTAGCCTGGATTTGCTTCTTTAAACTCTTCCGGAGAACTATAATCTCTCGGTTCTGTATTAACCATTTTATTAATATAGTTTGTGAGCGCTTGCCATTTACCTTCTTTTTGAATTCTCTCGAGGCGGCGATTTACTTTGCTATTTGTACTGGTCTCCGCGATTTTGGCTGGAGCAAAATGCTCGTAGGAAACATTATCAAACAGGCCCTCCTGGAGCCACGGATTATTATGTTCTGTGTCATTATTTGAGGAATATCTTTCTGGGTCCATATTTATATTATAAACAAAGACTGAAAATTTTATTGAAAACATTAAAGTTATGCTATAATGTGGTAAAGAATAACTAAATGTGGAGATAATATGAATCAAACAAAGGTTAAATCCGCTACCACCGCAGGCCTTCTTGGAATATTCCTAGGTTTTGTTGGAGCACATAACTTTTATCTAAATCAAAAGAATAAGGGCATTATCCATGCCTGTATTGGTGGCATTGGTCTTTTGCTTGCCATTATCGGTGCTATTGTTGGCATGGTAAATATGCCAAAGAATTCTCTCGAAGCCGTATATAAAATCGCGACAACAGGTAGCCTTCCTCTTGGCGCAGGTTTCTTCCTCGAACTATTTGGTGGTCTAGCCATCTCCGCAAGCTCAATTTGGGGTATTGTTGAAGCTATTATTATTATGTCTAAGGGTGATGCTGGTCTTGCCGCTCAGGGTTACACCGTTGCTGCTGCGCCTGCAATCGCTGGTGCACCAGTAGCTCCAGGCGCCCCAATCGCTCCTGCTGCTCCGGCTGCTCCTGTAGCGCCAGTTGCTCCAATCGCGCCAGCTGCTCCTGTTGCTCCGGCTGCTCCTGTAGCGCCAGTTGAGCCAATCGCACCTGCCGCTCCAGTGGCACCGGCCCCAGAAGCTCCAGTTGCGCCTGCTGAGCCAATTGCTCCAGCTGCCCCAGAAGCACCGGTCGCGCCAGCTCCAGAAGCTCCAGTTACGCCAACTACACCTGAAGCACCTCAAATGTAATTAAACTAAAGGAAGAAAGGACTAAAAAATGCCAGAAAACAACGAACAACCAGCGGCACCAGCTCCTACGTCAGAGGCACCTGCAACCGCTCCAGCTCCTGAGGCTCCGGTAGCCCCAGTTGCTCCAGCACCAGCTGCTACACCTGTAGCACCAGCTGCTCCTGCTCCGGCTGCTCCTGTAGCGCCAGTTGCTCCAAAGCAACCGATGGACCCAGCTAAGAAAAAGAAAATTATTCTTTTCTCTTGCATCGGCGGTGGTGTATTAGTACTCGGCATTGTTGCTGCGATTGTAATCCCTATGCTTCTAAGGGTTGATTACGGTGAAGCATACAATCTAGCAAAACAAGCAAAAGAGTCTCTCAGCAGCTATTATAATGATTCGGATTGTTACTATGCTAACTATTATCTTGATTCAAAATATACTTCTGAATCATCTTATGATAGTTATTTAGAGGATTGCAAGAAGAGTGTTGCCACTGCACCAACTGAGATTGTTGAAAAACTTGGTAACACCAGAGCAATAACAAGCAATCCAGAAATCAAGGCTCAGTACGACAAATTCTATGCCGAATTTAAGAAAGAACCAATTGATGATACAGGTACGATGGAGACGCGCTTGGCTCTCTATAAAGCTTGGCATACGTTCATAGTAAAGAGCTACGATCTTAGTACTGGCGCTACTGACGCAAACATCGCAGCAGCTGCTGCTTCACTCGTCAACTCTAGTGATAGTACACTAAAGGCTTACGGTGAGGCTTGGATTACTAAGCGTATCGCCTATGCACGTGCGTATACTAAGTGGTGGGAGACACCTGGTTACACGAATGAGTATTCCCAGGAAAAGAGCACCGCTTATGACGATCTTACTACTTTTGAAGAGGAGAATGAACCAGCCTTTGTAAAAGTTGCGAATGAGACCACATCAAATTCATCTAGCGTTTACACTGAGTTCAAGACACTCTTCAACTTGCTTGCAGATGCCTACGAGCTAAACTACAACTGGGGAAGTAATGATTGTCTCGAGATGCAAGTCCTAAACACTGTCTATTGCGACATGTAATTGGGCTTGATTGCTAATAAAAAATGGCACAGAAAATGTGCCATTTTTTATTTTGTTTATGCTATAATCAAGTGAAGGATGGGAGAAAATGAGTAAGATTGCAAGATATCTGAACCAGCTTACTGTTGGCAATGTTTTCGATACTCCAGAAGTTTTGGAGGCTTACTCTACTGACCGCTCCGCTCTTAAAATCAAGCCAAAATACGTGGCTTTCCCAGAATCAACCGCCGATGTCCGTAAATTGATGAGTTTTTGCTATCAACTCGCATCAAAGGGAATTAAAATCCCAGTCGCAATCCGCGGCTCTGGGCTTGACGAGATGGGGGCCGACCTTACCAATGGCCTCGTCATCACGACCGAGAAACTAAACCGTTTACTAGAATCCGATCGTAGGGAACGGCTTGTGCGCGTGCAGGCTGGAATCACATTAAAAGAGCTTAATACTGCGCTTTCTGTAAATGGGCTTACAATCCCGATTGGTGGCCACGATGCTGAGACGATTGGTGGGCTGATTTCGAACTGCCCGCGCGATAATTTCTCTGGCAAATACGGTGGCATTATGAATTATGTCGATCGTCTAGAAATCGTTCTTGCAAATGGTGACGTAATTCAGACTGGACGCGTCAGCTTGCGTGCGGTAGAGCACAAAGGACAGAACAAAACGCCAGAACAAGAAGTTTGCCGCAGAGTGCTACGCGTGGCAAAGGCCAACGAAACACTCCTTGATGAAATTCGGAAAGCTCCGGCAAGTTTGGCCGGCTATCCAAATATTGCACATTCCGTTCATAAGACTTCGATGGATCTCATGCCACTCTTCTTTGGTGCAGAGGGTACGCTTGGCTTTATTTCGGAAGTGATTTTGAGAGCCATACCGATTACTCGGCAGACCAAACGTGTGGTGGCGACATTTGAGGACATTGAAACGGCCCAGAAGTTCCTGGATTATGCCAACTCTATGAAGCCGCGCGAGTTGAATTTGTACAACCTAAACGTCATCAAGGTCGCCGAGGAAACTGGGAAGAGGCTTAGCTCCATCACGAAGAAAATGGAGTCTGGATATGTGGCATTTGCGAGATTTGATGATAAACATAGGGCAAAGCTTAGGAAGATTTCTAGCGTGAAGAAGATGCTGCCAAGGAGCTCCCAGCTAATCGTGGAGTCACCAAAGACCGAGGTTGAACTTGATGAATTCTGCAATTCACTAGTCAGCTTCCTTAACTACGCACGTTCTGGCGAAAGATTACCACTTCTGGTCGATTACTATATTCCTTCGACCAGTTTGAAGAGCTTTATGGGTGACCTTAGCATTTTGGAACAAAACCTCGGGTTAGAACTATCATTATTTGGTTCTTATTCGGCATCAAATTATAGTATCCGTCCGAAATTTAATCTTGCAAAAGAAGATTTTAGCCGCGAGGCCGTCGCGTTCCTCAGAGCTGGTGCCTACATCGTCAACCGCCAAGGCGGTAGCTTGACCGGTGGCGGACCAGAGGGCCGCGTCAAAGCTTTGATTACAAATAGGGAATTGTCCGACCAAGAGCGCGTCCTTTACGGCGCAATCAAGCTCATTTTCGATCGCTATGGGATTTTGAACCCAGGCACCAAGATTGGTACGGACCCACGCTATACCATCTCTCACTTCCGAACTACCAACTCGGCCAGAGTTATGATATAATATATTAAATTTATAGGAGTTATTTATGAAAACTAAGTTCAAAAAGCTTTCTGATTCTCGTGTCGAAATCACTGTTACCCTTGACAAGGCCGATCTTGATGCAGCCCAGGAAAAAGCTATTGAAAGACTTTCAAAAGAAGTAAAGGTGGAAGGCTTCCGCAAAGGCAAAGTTCCAGCAGACGTCGCTAAGAAGTTTATCCCAGAAAACGATATCAATGCTGAGACTATCGACCTTGCTGTCCGCATGACCGTAATTGAAGCATTCAAAGAGAACGAAAAGTCTCCGCTCGTACTTCCTACCGTCAATGTTACTAAATATGTACCAGGCGAGATGGCAGAATACACCGCTACGGCCGATATTATCCCGGAAATCGTCCTTGGTGACTACAAGAAGCTCGGCGTAAAATACGAAGCTCCAAAGGTAACTGAAAAAGATATCCAGAGTGTGCTTGATAATATTTCCAACTCCTTCGCTGAGAAGAAGGTTGTAAAGCGCGAAGCTAAAGAGGGCGACGAAGTTATTATTGACTTCGTAGGCAAGAAAGATGGTAAAGCATTTAACGGTGGTACTGCTAAAGACTATGCTTTGACACTTGGTTCCAAGACCTTCATTCCTGGTTTTGAAGATGGTATCATCGGACACGGTTCTGGCGATAAATTCGATCTCAACCTCACCTTCCCTAAAGATTACGGTGTAAAGGACCTTGCTGGTGCTAAGGTTGTATTTGAGACTCTCGTCAAGCAAGTCAATGAAATCACCAAGGCTGAGATCAATGACGAGACTGCCAAAAAGTGCGGTCCATTCAAGAATGTCGCAGAACTTAAGGAAGATATTAAGAAGAATCTTGAGATGCAGGCAGAGCATGGTAGACTTGAGAAATTCAAGAATGATTTGATCGAAAAACTTGTTTCCAAGTCCAAGGTATCTGCTCCTGAGATTTTGGTCAGCGACCAACTCAACTTCATGAAGGAAGATGTAAATAGAAACGCAGTCAACGCTGGCGTCAGCTTCGAAGAGTACATCAAGCGCGCTGGTGAAACTCCAGAAAGCTGGGACAAGAAAGCCCGCGAAATCGCTGAACAGCGCGTAAAGGCTTCTCTCGTACTTCAGACTCTCGCCGTAAAAGAGAAGATTGCCGCAACCGATGACGATGTAAGTGCAAAGCTCGCCGAGCTCAAGGACGTCTATAAGAAGTCTCCAGAGGCATTAAAGAATCTCAAAAACCCAAATGTTCGTGTAGATATCAAGAACCGTCTCACTATCGAAGCAACTGTTGATTATCTTGTCAAAATCAACAAATAATCGATTATAAAACCAACAAAAAAGGCTCTGCTTTAAAAGCGGGGCCTTTTTAAATTACTTATTCGATGACGTCCAGAAGCTTTATGAGCTTCTTGATATCATCAGAGGATAACTCTGAAAGGAGTTCCTCTGTTTCCGTCTTGTCGACGGGCGGATCCACTATTGGACCGCTTATGCCCACCTCCGGGTCTTTTGCAACTGGTGTCGTGGGCTTAGGTTCCCATGCAGGCGTCGGCGTGGGTGTAGGAGTAGGTGTTACTTTGGCTGTTTTCTTCACCCCGACAGCCTGTTTCAGTATAAACAAGTCATTGTCTATACTGTCCAAGTCTGTCTTTAGTGAAGACAGCTTTAATGATGTTATCTTATATTCTTGTATAACATCATCGATTAGTTTTTGATAGGCCACCGATTCCGTGTACCTACCAATGGCAACACCAAATATTAACAACAACATGCCGCAGATTACCAAAAACTGATTTTTCCTCATAAGTATACCCTCCTAGATAAGATGGGTAGCGTCCAATAATAGCTTTTAATGAGCGCCCCCAATATTTATGTATATGATTATAGCACAAAGTGTCCAAAAAGTCAAGAGCGCTTATGCTTTTTTAATGTCATTTTTCTAAAATAGTTATGTTATAATTAAGGTAATTATGGAGGAATTAGGAGATTACAACTCAGAAGATAGTGACATTTTTGTCTCTGCTTTTGCATCCCACTCTTTAGCTAAGCAGCGTGCAAGGATACGCCGCAGGGAAGACTTTAAGCATGAGACCGATGTCGAGGAATATGATAAGAATCGTCGCGAAATGGACAGGAAACTCGGTCATGTTGGCACATCGAAAAAAGATATTTTAGACAAGACCACTAGCCAGGACGCCGTGAAGGCTGAGCTTTCAGACTGGGATATTACAAATGGCGACCTTTCACCTGATGCCGAAGATAATCGCATTGCCAAGATGCGCGCTGAACATTTCTTTGACAGATATAAGTCTCTCTTCGATTATCTTGGTGATAGTCATCCAGTATACGATAGCATGATAGTTGAAGAATTCAATAGCCTTCCTACCACTAAAGAAAAACTGAATTTCGTATCTGAACTATCTGGGCCATCTGGAAATTGTTGTTTAGCCGGCGTGGTTAGTATTTTATCTAGTAAAAATGTGGACAAGCGCGCATTGGAAAGGTTTGGGTATGCCTGTGCGTCACGACGAGAAGAAGAACTGTTTAGGGCTCCGGACGAATTCTACGATAAGGGTGGTAATGAGTCTTTTATAAATATGGACTTGGCGCATATTAAAAAACACGATATCACGACAAACATCACTCGTGAAGCACTATATTCTATCATGATGGGGACACCAGAGATGAGGGCGTGTATGGACCCATCTACCCATAAAGAACTTGTCGATCTCCATGGTGTCGCATCAAATATTGATGAATTTAATCCTATAGGCAGTTGGGGATTATTAAGCGATAGTTATCAGATTGCTCTAAAAGAAGTCGAGCAACAAAAGCCTCAAACCTCGGAAGAGGAGAAAGAAAACTTGGCCGTAAAGAAATTAAGGGGCTGGCTCAAGAATGTAAGGATTGCTAATGATGACTGCCCTTTTGGATGGTGGGATGCTGAAAGCCTTGCAAACATCGGTAAACTATCTATCGATGCATGCGAATACTTAAGAGATAGTCATTCACCTGTGCAGGTGAATGATTATGAAAGGGCGGCTGCTGGCCGTTTTATTGGAAAATCCGGCAAATCAGAAAAGTGCAAATCACTAGAGCGCGAAGCTGACAAGCTACATGGAATGAAAAAATATCTTGAAAGGCTTCATTTTAATGAGGAAAAAGCAAGTGCACTAGAAAAAGAAAACGCATTTGAAATAAAAAAGCAATCTGAGTGGAGAGAAAAAGAATTAGAGAGGATTAATAAAAAATATAGTAAAAAAATCTCAAAGACAATCAGCGAGAAGTGGAAAGAAGAATACGCCAAAAAGCAAGAATCAGAAATTTCCAAAGTAAACGAGGATGTTGACGCGAGAATCGATTATTTTTCGAACCGCGATTTCGACTCACTTCTTTTAGACATAGATAGCCGAATAGAAATAGTAGAGAAGAAGAAAAGAAAAAGCGAATCTTTATTCTTTAAAGCACAAAAACTCTACGGTAAAAGCGGTAACGGTGCCTGGCTCTTTATGCCACTTTCCGTTATTAAGCATGTTTACGATGATTGTTATGACAAAGATAATTATAGCATGGAGAAAATTGGGGTAGAGAAGACCTTTAGGATTTTACAGCCTGATATTAGCCAAGAACAGCTACAGAGAAGGCTTAGCGGTGCAAACCCTGCCAATGATCTCCAGGTATTAAGCAGCCTACTCTATAAAAAAGGATCCGTCCCCCATCCTGTCGGTTATGGTAATGAAGATCGTGACGGTATTTACTATTATAATAGAATCGTGAATCATTACGGTAAGGACGAAGCAGAAAGGCTATTTTTTGAGTACCCTAACTGGAAAAAATTTGGAAAATTACTAGATATTACGTCAAATCCGCACATCGTTTCCGATGGGTATGAAGCTTTTCAAAAAAAGAGCGATGACGAAAAGAAACATTTTTTATTGGAACTATCTAAGACAAACTGGCTGGTAGATGATGAAATCGATATCTATTCCTATCCATACGACAAAAGCGAAAAGATGAAACACCAGTGGTGTTTTAAGAATAGTTACACGCATCTAGACCCAGCACAATGGGGGCAGCAGACTATTGGTAAAATAATATATACGAGATTACAAAATGAAGTTGAAGACACCGTCCACAACGCATCAATGTGGCTCAATGGTTTCCAAATACCCCAGACAGCTTATAACATTCGTCGATTAAAGGCCGATATAAGTGCCGGCAAAGACATCAATCTTAGTGATTATAAAGAAGAGTTATTTAATGACCATACTGAGGAAATGCTTGCACTTAGAGTACTCGGACAAGATAGAGTCATAAGAATGCTCTACCCGCTCCCAACAAAAAAAGAAAAGATTGATTACTATTTCTCCAGCCCGCGTTCTCGTTTTCTTTATACTAAAATGTTGGAGTTCAGAAGCTTAGATAATGCTACCATAAAAGAGCGTTTGAGTAGCCCTGGCTGGGAGAATGAGTGTGAAAAATACATGGACGATAATGGTCTCGGTAGAAGCATATCTTTAGCCTATTCATTTATCGGTGCTCGTGACGAGCTTTTATCGGCCCTCAACCTGAAAAGGTATAAGGAGAATTACCCACTAGATCATCTCCGCAAAGACCTGCTAACTTTGTCGAAATGCGCCGCAGCTAGAAAAGCCTACGTAGATGATGCCACTAGCTGGCTAGTGAAACACACTACTACTCCGCATGAACTACTGACTGCGACCTGGCATGATCGCGCAGACATGTTGTCATTGGGAGCAAAAGACAAAGCGTCTGATATTAAAAAAATGTCCTCAATCGTCGGTATCTACCGTGAATTAGACAATAATAATGATCGCTTGGAGAGACAGGACCTTTCAAAGGCAGATTTTGGAAAAGGTGGAAAATATGAGAAATTCGTCGAAGAATTAGCTCGTGGTGGTTACTATGGTACTAGGGATATTATTGACGGAATACTAGAATACGATTTGGTACATAATCCGGAAAAAGTATGTCCGCAAGCCGAATATACTATAGAACACCCTAAGGGGAAGTACGTTGCAACTGTTCTCGCTCATGATGATCCACGAGGCATGACAATTGGTCCAGATTCTGGCTGCTGTATGACACTTAACGGTGCATCTGCAACATGTATTGAATCTGGGTATAGAGATAAGGAGGCTGGGTTCTTTGCTATTTACGATACGAAGAACGGTAATAATTTTGCGCAGTCATATTTTTACTCAAACCCAGAACGTCCAGAAATACTCGTAATGGACAATATTGAATCTAATGCTGGACGAGACCCAGATGTTATCCTAGATGTCTATACAGATTTCTTCAAGAAATACCTCAAGGAACAATTTAAAAACAATCCGGATTGGACAATACGCGAGGTACATATTGGCACCGGCTATGGTGACTTAGTAAAACCGCTAGTAAAAAGATTGCCTAGAACAAATATTGTACTAAATCCAAATCGAGACCACGAGAATTTAGACGGTTCTGATTATATCTATACCGATGCAGATGAGGATCAGCGATTATTATTCAGATTATCCGACAAGGAAATAGCCGAGGCAAAGGCCGCTGGCCAGAAGAGAGCCGCAGAAGCAGATTCGGTGCCAGAACCAGAGCAAGGGCCTTTCGTACCAGAGCACAAACCACAAGAATTAGTATCCGAATTAACAGCAAATCAGCTTGAGAAGTTACAAGCTCTGGAGGCGGAGATTTATCCAGAAGAAATGTGTCAGTATGATGACGTCGATTTTGCCATGAGTGAACTCACTATGCCTCGAGCAGATAGGTTTAGCTTCTTTATCAACTCTAAAAATGAGGCTATGAAAGAGCCGGTGGGGTACTGCCTTGCTTACGACTCTAAGTCTGAAACCAAACCTGGGTTCAATGGCAAATGTATCTACGTTGCTGATTTTGCCATACTAAAAGAACACCGTAGCGGCAGAGCGGCACAAAAAGCGTTTTACGAACTATTGGAGCGCGCAAACGAAGAAAATGTTGACCTTATTGAGATGTCTGCCAGAGAGTCTACTTCTTATGCCGTCTTTATGAATCCAGTAGCACAGCGCGTGCTCGCCGGAAGAGGTTTTAAGGTTGTTGACCATGGCGTAGACCAAAGCTTCGGTTCAGACGAAAAAACACATCTACTCTCACTTGAGAGAATTCCTACAAATGCATAGCATTATTGTTTACTTTTATAGATAACTGTGATATAATGCTCTAAAGAGTTTCATCTTGTTTGTTATTGCTGTACAGCAAACAAGGCAATATATTTATATATAATAAGTATAATAAGGAATAAGTTTTAATGCCAACTATTAATCAGTTGATTCGCAAGCCTCGCAAGAAGAATGCGAAGAAGTCGAAATCCCCAGCTCTTGGGTCAATTATTAATACTTTGAAGACCAAGCGCTATGAGAAGGCATCTCCTCTCAAGCGTGGTGTTTGTATCAAAGTTACCACTAAGACACCAAAGAAACCAAACTCAGCTATGCGTAAGGTCGCACGTGTGCGTCTAACCAATGGCCAGGAAGTTTGGGCCTACATCGGCGGCGAAGGTCACAACCTCCAGGAGCACGCAGTCGTGCTCGTGCGTGGTGGTCGTGTGCCAGATCTTCCAGGTGTACGCTATCACATTGTCCGTGGCGTTCTTGATCTTCAGGGCGTAAATGGCCGCAAGCAAGGTCGTTCTAAGTACGGCGCAAAGAAGGAGGGTAAGTAATTATGCCACGTAAAACTACTAAATCTCTAGAGCGCAAAGTCAATCCAGATCGCAAGTACCAGTCTATTCTAGTACAGCGTCTCATCAACAAGTCCATGCTTGATGGTAAGAAGCAGGCTTCTGAGCGTGCAGTTTATGCTGCTATCGAAGGTGCCGCAAAGAAATTGAAATCTGAAAATCCAGTAGAAGTACTCGAAAAAGCTATTTCCAACATTTCACCAGACTTCGAAGTTAAGTCTCGCCGTGTTGGTGGTGCTAACTACCAGATTCCATTCCCAATTTCTGGTCACCGTCAGCTTCATTTCGCTTTCTCATGGCTAGTACAGTCCGCACGCGCACGCGGCGGCATGCCATATGCAAAGCGCCTTGAGGCAGAAATCGTTGACGCTTACAACGAAACCGGTGCAGCCTTCAAGAAGAAAGAAGATTGTCACCGTATGGCCGAAGCAAACCGCGCATTCGCACACTTTGCTCGCTAAACATAAGAAAAAAGACCCTTCGGGGTCTTTTTTTGTGTTATAATTATACATAAGTATATTATGGAGGTATTATGATAAAAGTTGCAATTAACGGTTTTGGCAGGATTGGACGCAACGCGTTCAAGATTTTACTAGATCGCGATGATGCGGAAGTTGTAGCGATCAACGATATTACCGATGCCAAGACTTTGGCACACCTTTTGAAGCACGATTCTTCCTATGGTCTATACGACAAGGAAGTTTCCGCAACGGAAGATTCAATCGTCGTTGAAGGAAATGACATTCCAGTTTTTGCTGAAAAAGATCCAAAGAATCTACCATGGCGCGACCTTGGCGTAGATGTAGTAATCGAATCCACTGGCTTCTTCACTAAGCCAGAAGATGCTAGAGCCCACATCGAAGCCGGTGCTAAGCGTGTAATCATTTCCGCTCCAGCAAAGGGCGATGGTGCTAAGACTATCGTACTCGGTGTTAATGAAGAAGAAGTCACCGATGAAGACGAAATTCTTTCCAACGCATCCTGCACAACTAACTGCATTGCGCCAATTATGAAGGTCCTCGAGGATGAGTTTGGTATCGAAAAAGCCATGATGACTACCGTTCACTCCTACACTGGTTCCCAGAGAATTCTCGATGCTCCAGCCAAGGATCTCCGCGAAGCTCGTTCTGCTGCTGAAAACATCGTTCCAACCACGACCGGTGCTTCTAAGGCTGCGGCCAAGACTATTCCAAGCCTTAAAGATAAATTCACTGGTCTTTCCGTACGTGTCCCAACTCCAGTAGTTTCTCTTTCCGATATTACCGCCGTCATTAAGCATGACACCACTAAAGAAGAACTCACCGAGCTATTCAAGCGTGTTGCAGCACAGCCATATTACGATGGCATTATTGGTGTAACTGAAGAAGAACTAGTTTCTTCTGACTTTATCGGTGATCCACGCTCCTGCATCGTTGATTTGCCACTTCTTGACGTAGTTGGTGGCAATCTAATCAAGGTTGTAGCTTGGTACGACAATGAATGGGGCTATTCCAACCGTCTAGTAGAATTAGCTGTAAGCCTGGGAGGGAACGAGGAATAATGGAAATCTTTGTCGGCTCAGATTATCGTGGATTTGATTTGAAGAATAAAATCCTAGCCTTTCTTGCTAGTACCGAGCATACTGTTACAGATTGCGGTGCCTACGAATATAATGAAGGCGACGATTTTAATGAGCCGGCAATCAAGGTTGCCGAAAATGTTCGTGAAAATTACGGTAGTTTTGGTATCCTTATTTGCGATTCCGCGCATGGCGTTACGATGCAGGCGAACCGTTTCAAAGGCATCCGTGCAGCACATTGTGGTTCCGTAGAGTCAGCAGTACTTGCACGCGAACATGATGATGCAAATGTGCTTTGTCTATCTGCTCATTTTGTGGATGAAAATTTAGCAAAAGAAATCATATCATGCTTTCTTGATACGCCTTTTTCAAATTTAGAGCGCAGAGTGCGGCGCATTAATCGCCTCGACGAAGGAGAAAATTATGCTTAGAACCGTTACAATCGTTCCAGCAATTCTTACTAACAATAAGGCCGATTACCGTGCCCAGCTCGTCAGATTCAACCCTTTTGCACACCGCGTGCAGGTTGACATCACAGACGGTATTTTTGCGCAAAATGTAACCATTGACCTTGCCAACGTCTGGTGGCCAAAAGGTTGGCAGATCGATATCCATTTGATGGCAGCAAAACCTTCTGATTTTTTGCCAATTATTCTGAAGGTTCATCCACATATGTGCATTTTGCATGCTGAAGCTGAGGAAAATCTTTTGCCGATTTTCGACGAACTAAAGAAGGCTGGTATCAAGGTAGGCGTAGCACTTCTACCATCTACCTACCCAGGTAATGTAAAAGCCTATATTGATGCGGCTGATCATGTTTTGATTTTTGCTGGTCATCTTGGTGTACAGGGTTCACCTGCCGATATGATGCAGATGGAAAAAATTGCCATCGTACGCAAGATGAAGTCTGAGGTAGAAATTGGTTGGGATGGTGGCGCCAATATGAACACGATTCGCGCTCTCGCCCATGCGGATCTTGATGTTATTAATGTAGGTTCTGCCTTAACCAAGGTTGCAAATCCGGCCGAAGCATACGCTGAGATGGTTGCCGAGACCGATAAAACTGGAGTGGTACTATAATGGCAAAGATTCTTTCACTTGGTTCTGCATTGCAGGATATCTACTTGATTGATCACGACGATTTGGCGCCAGTTAGTATCGGTAGCTCATCAATTTTTGGTAACGTAATCGTAGGATCCAAAGTTGATATCGATAAACTTTCTTATGAAGTAGGTGGCGGTGGCGTAAACTCAGCAATTACTTTTTCTCGCCATGGACACGAAGCGTTTTTTGTAGGAAATATTGCAAAAGATCCAGCTGGTGCGGCCATCCTTAAAGTCTTAGATCGGGAAGGCGTCGATACTAGCTATATTAATTATGCCGATAAAAAATCCACCGGTACTTCCGTAGTATTACTTGACTCTAAAGGTGGCGAGCGCACGATTTTGACCTACCGTGGAGCTAGCGTAAAGTTCGATAATTTATCACCTGATATCATTGAAGAAGTCAATCCGGACTGGCTTTATGTCACTACGCTCCGTGGTGACATGGATACACTTGAAAAATTCTTTAGGAAGGCTAAAGCGTGTGATACTAAGATTATGTTTAATCCTGGCGTAAAGGAGTTAGCCGAGAAGAAGAAACTAATCGACCTGCTTAAATATGTCGACATTTTGCTCGTTAATAAATCCGAAGCAGCTGAGATTGTACCAGGCGTGCTTTTAACTGAACTAATCTACCATCTCAATGGCTATGTTGAAACCGTTATTATTACGGACGGTCCAATGGGTGGCATCGCAGGGAATCGCGAAGAGACCTATCGTTTCGGTATTTATGAAGACACGAAGGTAAAAGATGCTACCGGAGCCGGCGACGCGTTTGGTTCTGGTTTCTTGGCCGAGTATGCGAGCGGGCGCTCTTTTAAGCAGTCAATCGTGTTTGGTTCTGCCAATTCAACATCAGTAGTATCATTTATCGGTGCTAGCCGTGGGATACTTAAAGGCGGTCTCAAGTTACACCCAATGCCAATTCAGAAATTGTAAGGAGAAAATATGTTAGAAGAAGAACAAGAAATATTAAAACACCTTTCGATTGCCGACCTTGAGCGCGCAAATGCATATGCAAAGGACCTCGGTCATGGGCTTCAGATTGTCCGCTCTTTCCCGCAAGGCGTGACGGTTTTTGGCTCGGCTAGGTTGCCACAAACTCACCCTTACTGTGTGATGGCTTATAGACTCGGCGGACTTCTCGCCAAAAACGGGCATGCCGTAGTATCTGGTGGTGGTCCTGGCATTATGGAAGCTGTGTCTCACGGTGCCTACGAAATCGGTGGGCGTACGGTTGGTCTGAATATTACGCTCATGCACGAGCAATTCCCAAATCCTTATCTTACCGATTGTCTCACTTTTGAATACTTCTTCGCAAGAAAAGTATCGCTCGCTATGGCGTCGAAGGTTTTCGTCTTCTTCCCAGGCGGCTTTGGCACGATGGATGAGCTTTGGGAAATCCTCTGCCTCATGCAGGAAGGCAAAATGCCGGTAATGCCGGTATTCCTCATCGGCAAGAAATACTGGAGGAGTTTTGACAAAGCACTCAAGAGCATGTTGGATCTTAAAATGGTGAATCTCAAAGATACCAAAATCTTCAAGATTACAGACGATATCACCGAGGTAGTAAAAGCTGCCAACAAGATTGGTCACCCGAAGGTTTCCGAGAACTTCTACGATGGTTTCCGCGAGGCAACTACTGTGAAGCGAATCGAAGAATCCCAAAAACTTGCAGGGAAATAAAAATAACCCCTCCGATTGGAGGGGTTATTTTTTGTTTTACTTGAATGGATTTGCTAGTCTGAGATTCGAGTTCGTGTCGGCAATCCTCATGAGCTCGTTGTATTTTGCGATGCGCTCACTACGGGAGAGGGAACCAGTCTTAATCTGGCCAGTACCGAGACCGACGGCAAGATGAGCAATAGACACATCCTCGGTTTCACCAGAACGGTGCGACATTACAGTATTATAACCATTCTTTTTGGCGAGAAGTACTGCATTGATAGTTTCAGAAAGTGTACCAATCTGGTTTGGCTTGATAAGGATTGCGTTTGCAACGCCTTCCTTAATACCGCGAGCGAGAAGCTTGGCGTTGGTCACAAAGAGGTCGTCACCAACAAGCTGGACTTTGCCGCCCAAACGTTCGGTGAGTTTCTTCCAATCTTCCCAACTGCTTTCATTTAGGCCATCCTCGATGGAGACGAGTGGGTAGTTCGTAGTGAGATATTCGTACCAGTTGATCATATCTTCGGCTGTCTTCCAATCGCCGTTAGTCTTCAAAATGTAGCGACCACCAGCGTATGGGCCCTCTGGAGCTTCCGCTGCAGTATCGTAGAATTCTGAAGCAGCAATATCGGTAGCAAGAGCAATGTCTTTGCCAAATTCATAGCCGGCTTTTTCGACAGCTGCCTTAATACAGTCGAGTGGCTCGTTGTTACCTTCGCGTACGCGTGGAGCATAGCCACCCTCATCGCCAACCGTAGTAGGATAGTCACGTTCTTTTAATACGGTCTTCAAAGCGTGGAAGACTTCTGTACCCATTTTGACAGCTTCGTTCATATGGCTAGCACCACGTGGAATAATCATGTATTCCTGGAAATCGGTAGCCCATGAAGCATGCTCGCCGCCGTTCATCAAATTCATCATCGGCATCGGTAGACACATTTCTTCAGTCGTGCCAGAAATTTCTGCAACATACTTATAGAATGGAAGTTTGTTTGCGAAAGCATTTGCCTTGGCATTTGCAAGTGAAACAGCAAGGATAGCATTGGCACCAAGATTTGACTTGTTTTCGGTGCCATCGAGTTCGCACATCATTTGATCAACGACGGACTGTTCTGAAGTGTTGCCCACAAGCACGTCTTTAATCTTGGAATTTACATTCCAAACAGCCTTATGGACACTTTTGCCGTTATAGTCTTTCGGGTCGCCATCGCGAAGCTCGAGCGCCTCGCCAGAGCCGGTAGACGCACCAGAAGGCACAATTGCCTTACCATAGGCACCATTAGATAATAATACTTCGGCTTCTACAGTAGGGTTACCGCGCGAATCCAAAACTTGTCTTGCTTTTATATTTTCAATTTCAAAACTATCCATAAGCATTATTATAACATATGCTATAATAGAAGTAACGTTTAATAATAAAGGAGTTATTTTATGAGCGATAATCCTGAGGCTGCGCAGCCAGCACCAGAAGCAACGCCAACACCAACACCAGAAGCGCCAGTTGAAGCTGCGCCAGCCGTAGCTACAACACCAAAGAAAAAGAGCAAAGCACCAGCTATCATTATCGGCTCCATCGTGGCCGCCGGTTGTATTGCAGGCGTCAGCTTCGCACTTGTAAACACAGTATTTAAATCAAGCGACGCCGTAACTGAAGCAATTTCTAGATTATTCTCTGGCAACGCGCCAAAAAATATGGAAATTAGCGGCGAAGTCAATCTTACCGGCGACGGGGTGCATTCCAAGAGCGGTAAATTGACTATCGACACTAAAATGTCGAGCGATAATCACGCTAGCGACACTTCTTTATCTCTTGATGCTACACTTGGTGATGGTAGCAATATCAATCTTGGTTTGGGCACCAAGGTCCTAGCGAGCGGCGATACTTACATCAAAGTATCTGGGGTTGATAGTACTACGATTGATAAAATCATGCGAAATAGCACTATCACCTACGGAACCGAGCCAACAAACTGCATCAATGACACAACTGGCCTAACCAATTGTGGCGACGATGTAGACTATGGTGATGCCTTCGGCAGTGCAATCTTTTCTGGGATTTTTGAAGCTCTCAGTATGCTAAATAATATTTGGATCAAAATTCCTGGTGAGCTCATTAGCCAGTATTCTGGCAGCACTAGCGGTATTACCCTAGACCAGTCCAGCCAGTGTTTACTCAATGCCGTGAACAATATGTCTGACTATGGTAAAACCGTGTCTGACCTATACAAGGATCACAAATTCATTACTTCTTCTACCGACAACATTTCTGTAGCTAAGAAGAATAATGATATTTATAAGCTCGGTATCGACAATGACAAGCTCGCAGAGTTTATAAATGCTGCTTCTAATACTCAGTTTGCAAGCGACATTAAAGCTTGTGCTGGCGATAGCATCAAGGTTGCTGGCGACATCACTAGCGCACAAATCGCTGAAGTTACCAAGGAACTCCCAACTACTTACGTAGAGATCGATGGTAGCTACAACATTACCAGGCTTTATGTCGAAGGTAGACCTTCAAACGTAAATGCAAATGTGACAGCTGATCTATCCATTAGCTATCCATCATTCGTAGAAGTGTCTGCGCCGAGCGACGCTCAGGACATCACTACCTTAATCACATCTCTATTCATGGGCGGCTCCAGCTATATGGGCGGTTCTGATTACATTGATTTTGGTGATTATGATGACTATGATTTCGACTTCGATAGCGATGACTTCGATTACGATAGTCTACTTCAAATGCTCCAATAGGGGTGAAATCTTGACTTTTTAGCGTAAGTGTGATATAATAATATTATGAATAGCGCGCTAAAACAAAAACTTAGTAAACTCCCGGCTCTTCCGGGAGTTTATTTCCATAAAAACGCCGCGGGCGAGATTATTTATGTTGGGAAGGCGGCGGTGCTCAAAAACCGCGTGCGCCAATACTTCCAAAACTCCAAAAAAGACGTCAAGACCATGGCGCTAGTAGCCGAAATTGTTGATACGGATTGGATTGTCGTAGACACCGAGATGGACGCGCTCTTTCTCGAATCTGAGATGATTAAGCGCTACATGCCAAAGTGGAATATTTTGCTTCGCGATGACAAAACCGTGTCTTATGTACGTGTTTCTATGAACGAGGAAGTGCCGTATGTCAGCTTCACTAGGACGCCGATGGACGACAAAGCAACCTATGTCGGGCCATTTTATGGCAAAACGCCGGTCGAGAAGGCCGTGAGGATTTTGCGCCATATTTTCCCATATTACGTGAAGCCATATGATGGCAAAAAGACGCTTGATACAGACCTAGGCTTGACACCTGGGATTGAAATCGGGAAGAGCACGCCGGCGGACTACAAGAGAAATTTGAGAAAGCTCATTCGTTATCTCGAAGGCCAGCGCGACGCGCTTTTAAAAGAGCTTGAAAAGACCATGTATAGTGCCGCTGCGGAAGGAAAATACGAACTCGCCGCCGAGGCAAGAGATCAGTTATTTGGCCTCAAGGAATTGCAGAGGAAAATCATATTCTCGGATAAGGAATTCTTGGATATTTCCTCTGACCAGGCTTTACATGAGCTTCAGGTGCTCTTGGGGCTTAAGGAGCCACCGAGACGCATTGAAGGATATGATATTTCACATCAATCCGGTACTAATACGGTGGCGAGCATGGTGGTATTTATTAACGGTGCCTCCGCTAGAAGCGAGTATCGCAAGTTCAAAATTAGGACATCCACAAATGACGACCTTAAAAGTATGGTCGAAGTAATATCTCGTCGTCTCAAACATACGGAATGGGAGATGCCGGACCTTATCGTGCTTGACGGCGGCATCACGCAGGTTAATGCGGTTTTGCCACTCGTGGAGCCGCTCGGTATTCCAGTGGTTGGTCGCGACAAATCTGGTGACCACTCGCGCTCGGCAAATGCCAAGTTGATTTCTAAAGACAAGGCACTCTATACATCAGACCACGTGGCCAAACTCATTACCCGTATCGACGAGGAGGCGCACCGCTTTGCTATCACTTATCATTCTTTACTCAAAAGAAAAGGTATGTTAAAATAGATTCATATAGGAGTTAATATGAATTTAGGAAGTTTTCTAGAAGTAATGGTGTTTGTATCCGCGATTCTCACCGTTCTTTTAATTCTGTTACAGCAGCGCGGCGCTTCACTTGGTGCAGGTTTTGGTAGCTCCGGCGAGCTTTACACGACTAGGCGTGGGCTTGAGAAATCACTTTTCGTCACTACTATTGTGTTTGCAGTTATATTTGTCGGTTCGATTTTGGGGCTATTATTAATTCCAGCATAATATGAAGAAATCTTTCAAAAAGCGTGGGCAAAAGTTTATCCGGAATTTTTCGCGTGCGTCTCTAAAAGCAAGCGAAGAGGGCAAGGAACACATCCGCGAGAATTTGATTGGTAGGGTTTCACACATCCGGAGTATTAAGCTCCTGGTTTTTGAATGGACCTTGCTAGTTTCGGCGCTTATTATGATGGCTGTGGCGCAGGCTTTTTGGTTTTCGGATTCTTATGCAGTCGACGCTTTTATGGAAGGCGGGAACTACATCGAAGCTACGGTTGGTCGTGTCAATTCGATGAACCCACTTTTTGCCACGACTAGTAGCGAGAAAGTGCTTAGCAAGCTAATGTTTGCGACGCTTGCAAAAACTGATTATTCTGGACATCCAAATGCTGGTCTAGCCGAGACAATTCGTGCGAAGGAAGACGGTAAAATTTGGGAGGTAAAGCTCCGTGAGGGTCTCAAATGGTCTGACGGCGAGCCGATCACGAATGAGGACGTGATGTTTACGATTGGGCTGGTTCAGAACCCGGCTGTGAGCTCGATTTATGCGACCAACCTAGAAGGCGTGAGAGTAACCGAGGGCGCAGAAGGTGAGATTATCTTCACCTTACCAGCAGCCTATGCAGATTTCATTTCTGCTTTGGAGTTCCCGATCGTACCAAAACATGAGCTAGAGGATGCTCAGCCAAAGACTTTAATCGAAGATGATTTCTCAACTAATCCGGTGACGAGCGGCGCATTCTGCTACAATGCTTCACAAGCTACAGCTAGCGAGAGTGAGCGAATTATTTATCTCTCGGCTAACCCAGATTATTATCTCGGCAAGCCAATGCTTGCAAGCTTTGCGGTGCACACCTATGGTAGTAAAGAAGATTTAATCAATGGTCTCAACAACGGTGCCGTTACGGCGACCGCCGAACTCGTTGGTCCAGAGGTAGACAAGATTACCAACACTGGTTTCATCAAACGCAATACCAATATCAGTGCTGGTGCCTTTATCTTTTTCAATCTTTCCAGCTCGGCTGTAAATAAGGTTGAATTTCGTCGCGCGATTAGGCAGGGAATCGACATCAGTGAACTACGGGCGCTGGTAGATGGAGCTGATACTCTTGATTACCCATTCCTTTCTTCTCAAATCACTTTGACCGAGTATCCAGAGACCGCAAGACATGACAAAGACTTCGCGCAAAATAAAATCAAGGAGTTATTCGGCGAGGAGAAGCCGAATCTCACAATTGCGACCGTCAGTACGGGCTATATGCCAGCCGTGGCAAATAAGTTCGTCGAGCAGCTCCGCGAGCTGGACGTAGAAGCTTCTGTTGCAACATATGCCGAGAACCAAGATTTCATCGCAAATGTCCTCGCGAAGCGTAATTATGATATTTTGATTTACGAAATCCCACTTGGCGCCGATGCGGACCCGCTGGCCTATTATCATTCTTCGCAGACTTCCACAACTGGCCTTAATCTATCTAACTATCGTAGCACGCTCGTAGACGATTTACTCATAGCCGGCCGCGAGACTCTGAATGAGGAAATGCGCGTCAAGAAATATGAGGCTTTCCTAGACTACTGGATGCGTGATGTGCCGGCGATTGCACTGTATCAGCCGTCGATGACTTATATTTACAATAAGAACGTGCGCCCGTTCCGCGATGATGTGGTACTTGTGACGGCGATCGATAGGTTTGTAGACATTAATTCTTGGGCCAGCCTGAAGACCACAAAGAATAGGACGCCTTAGCTAGAGCTTATAGTCTCATTGACTTTTTATAGTTTTTATGCTATAATTATAGATGAGGGATGTTTTTTTATACTCAAAAAAATATAAGGAGGGGTAAAAATATGAAAAAAATTTTCCCAGAGTACCATAGTGATCCCGTTTTTGGCTTAGCCAATGATGAGGAGTTCACAAAGGCCGATGCGGCCCTGAGTACGGACCTTTTATGGACTATCGTATTCGAAGTCCTAACTGGGCCGTATTGCAAAAAGAGTGATGGGAGCCAAGGTTTCGGCCGTGCTTGGTCTATAAAGATAGAAGATCAGCACGACGATGAGCCTGAGCCTCATTATGTGCTTCACTTCGGTGAAAGTACGGAGGAGCAGGACGGCTCCAAACTTCACTTCAGTACGCCCTTAAAGGCGTACTACTGCGACAATAAATTCGGCTTAAACGCCAAGGGTATGCCTACCGTTACACAGGCGCCTGGCGTCGCTAGGATTTATGTTGCAGGTGACTTTGGCAAAATGACCGAGTCGGAAGTAAAGAGCAGGGTAGCAGACGTTTACCGTAGGCTACTTAGAAAGTATTTTACGGACTACTTTATAGCAATGTAACACAAGTAGTCCAAAATCCCCTGAGGCATTCGCTTCGGGGGATTTTAAATGTAAAATATGCTACTATAATACTATGAATGCACCCGGCGAAAACTCAGGCCAAAAAGGAAAATATCAGCAAGAATTGGATAATATCCTATCTACAGGCCTAACTGCGGAAAATATTAACACTTATTCGGATGATGCGATAGATCGCCTGGCGGATTTGATTGATGAAATAAAAAATGATTCCGCATATAAATGGGATTTTAGCCTAAATGCTTCTTCAAAAGAGCAGGAGGATGAGATGTTTAATCAAATCCTTGGCATTGATGTAAGTAGTGCACTAGATGGTATCGCTAAAATAGGCGAAGATATCGGGCATCTGGAGAGTATAATTCAGAAGCAAAGACAAAATAACCAAGACCAGACGGTTTATATACCGGCCGATAGGCTTGGATACACAGCGATGGTCGCTAGCAATGGTGATTTCACAAAAAGCCCTATAGTTCCAAAAACAAAGGTTGCCCTTTTTATATTGGAAAATGATTTCGGCGTTAATCTTGATAACGAGGATGAATTCCAAATATCTACTGGCATAAATACAGAGAGTATGATGCGGCAAGTAAGCTATGACATTATTAATCTGCCATTATTAAACCGTGCAATTGCATCTTGCGACGAAATCGGAAATAGAACATTCGTATTTGATACTGGGCTACTTGCAGAACGGGGTTTTAGTTTGGATGATATCAAAAATATGACCAAGCAAGAGATTCAGGATTTGCTAGCAAAAGATACCGAACTTGGCGCGAGCCTGTTTTATTCAAAAAACTACCCAGCTCATCTAGCCAAATTAATAAAGGAGCCGAAAAATACGCTCGCAAAACAGATAGAGGATAATCCGGATCAGTTTGGCCAGAAGAAACAGTATCTAAAAGAGGCCGCAAACGCCCCAGAGGGATGGGTAACAGTTAGTAATTATGTAGGAAAACATGGTGGAATAGATATAAAAACGCTTCGTAAGTTAATCAGCGATAGTAATCTAGAGGCAAAAGATTTTAAAGTACAAAACCATGGCGTGTACCCACATTATAAAGAAGATGACCTCAAAAAAATAGTTGGTCCACGTTTAAATGCCGAAATGGCTCCCGAAGGATGGGTAACAATTAAAAGCTTTGCAAAGAGCCGAGGGGGAATATCCCGTACAACATTGGGGAATCTTGTCTTGAAGAGTAATATTGAATCAAAAGAGTATAAGACGGATATGGGCAAGTTATACTCTCACTATAAAAAAGATGATCTCGAAAAGATATATAAGGCTTTCTTAGACTCAAAAAAGACTCCGGAAGGATGGGTGACGATTCAAAGTTTTGCGGATAGCCACGAAGGAATATCCTTCGCAACACTAAATAAGTTAATTCAGAAGAACAATATTGAATCGAGGGAATTAAGAGTAGAACAAGGTAGGAAAGCTCAGCATTACAGGGAGAAAGATCTCGAAAAGTTAGCTAGTTCGCTTTTGAATAGTGAAAAGGCCCCGGAAGGATGGGTGACAATTAGAAGCTTCGCAGATAGCCATAAAGGAATAGGTCCCGCAACGTTAGCCAAACTTGCCCGAAAGAGTAATATCGAATCCAGAGAGTTCAGGATAGAACATGGCAATAGATATCAGCACTATAAAAAGGAAGATCTCGAAAAGCTAGCTAGTCCACTTCTAAATAGCGAAAAGGCCCCGGAGGGGTGGGTGACATTGCTCGGTTTTATAGAAAAACACGGTGAGATAAGCCACAAGCAGCTTACTAAACTTATTAAGGATAATAATATCGAGTCGAGAGAATTTAAAATAGAAGGTGGTGCGAGATTCCAGCATTATAGGGAAGAAGATCTCAAAAAAATAGCTGATCCACTTTTGAATACTGAGTGGGCCCCGGAAGGATGGATAACGATTAAGGGTTTTGTGGATGACCACAAAGGAATAGGTTATGAGTCGCTTGCCGAACTTGTTCAAAAAAATAATATCGAGTCGAGAGAATATAGAGTAGAACGTGGCATGAGGCATAAGCATTATAAAGAAGAGGATTTGCAGAGAATCATTTCTGAGGATTCAATGAAAAAAGATTGAAAAAGAATTAAGGAGGAAAATATGAAAGGACAAAAAATCGTCGCAAGATAATGCGGCGATTTTTTATGTGTCTTATTTCTCCACCTTCTTCCAGGCGTAGGCGAGGGAACCGATAATAACAAGTACGAGTGGGAGTGCAAGATACATCATCGCAGTACTGTTTTCGGAGCTTCTTGACGTAGATACACCACCATCATGGAACTTAGTGTTCATGCCAGTGTCTGGTACTGGAGTATCTTCTTCTTCTTCTTCTTCATCCTCGTCTTCTTCCTCCTCTTCTTCATCTTCCTGAGCCGTGCCAAAAATTACCATTCCGTCTGCTGATACAGTGAAGTCGATTGAAGCAGTTCCATCATTCCAGACCATAGTTAATGTATGTGTAGTGTCTTGAGCAACACCGTCGAAAAAGTTCGGTGAGAGCTTAACGATAGTAGATCCGTAAGATAAAATATAATGCGAAGTATTAATGGCTACCCCATCTAGTTTGAGTTCAGTATAATCAGACAACTCACCATTTCCGCGGAAAGTTATTTCGTCTGAAGTGTGCCACTTATTAGACTCCATACTAATACTATATGTTCGAGCAGCCTTGACGTCTTTTTGTAATACATATCTTTGATTGTCGCGTCTATTGGAGTAAAAATCTACGTAATAACTGCGATTTGTTGATGGTGCAAATGTCATAGTTTTTTCACCCCAATTAATTGTTATTACCGAGCTATCATAGCGCAATTTTGCATCTGGATAATATTTATCTTTGCGATAAGCTTCATATAACTCGTCTGGTATCGTAATAGTAGTTTGGTCATTATCAATAGCAGTAACACTGGTACCTTCACACATTCTTACTCTATGGCAAAAGGCACTAACCTGAGTATCAGTTGCAAGAATACCGTCGATTGTCAGCCGCAACAACTCATCACCAGACCAGTTAAGCATGTTTAAGCTACGCGCAGTAATTGGGTTATTGCTGGCATCTACTTCTAGCATATCGTAGCCGGCTAAGTTATCTAGTGAGGTAATCTGATTACCGACTATTTCAAGCGTATCAATTTCGCTTATATCTAGGGCGGCGATATCTTGATTGGTAATCCCGGTGTAGGATAAATCTACATATTTTTGAGAGATTACCTTAATAATATTATTAAGGTAATCCCCTTCAAAAGTGCAGTTGCTTAGATCTATGCTGTCGAGTTTTGGAAAAAGATTACCTATCTCAGCAATGCTATCGAGTGGATGGTTACTTAAATCGAGCGCCGTAATTTTTCTTTGATAGGTTGGCAGCAACCATAAAGTTTGGTTGTCATCATCAGTCTCTACGATCATCTTTTTTAGCGACGGGCTCTCTTTTAATGCTGTATATAATCTTTGGTTTGAGATTTTTTTCTCTAGTGATGCAGATTGAATATCGGTGGTGGCACCACTAATACCAAATGTATTATAACTTATAAACACATCCTCGTATGAAGTATAGCCAATTTGGACATCATAAACAGGATTACCATCAATATCACTACCTACGTTAGAATTAAGCGTAATAAATGCGCCGTCACGTGATGGTTGCTTTGAACCAGCAAAATTCTCCTTTGGATAATTATCATCCCAACCAATAATAGAATATGCATGATTCATAAAATCAGATATTGGAACTTCCGTAATACTACCATCATAATATCGGTTCTCTATAAAGTTATTTCTGGAAATATAATCATAGTCATAAAAGGAATCATAGGAAGATGTTAGCGCATACAATGCTCCATTTTCCATGATATGCCTTTTAATAAAATCTAGCTCTTCATCTGTATATACTGAACCATACTTACTATAGTTTATAGTATTAGTAACGAAGGCTGTTGGCTTTAGGTTGTATAGATAGTCATAATCATCTACCGTGTACGGATAAACTGCACTAGTGACCCCATTTTCATCAATATATTCCTCATTAGAATATGGAACCTCGGTTTCCAAGACCGCCCCAAAGCCACGATCGTTATAATCTAACATATACTGGGTAAAGTCGCTTGCAATTTCGCTTGGATACTCTAAGTTGATATCTCCCCCAAAATCTCTCGACATCATATATATTGGATGGAAGCGCGACAAGTCAATATCTAGGCCATCATTGTGAAGTTCTAAATATGTTTCTATTGCCCTGATGGTTGCAAAACTCCAGCATGAGCCCCATGGCCACTGGTAATGATCCGCCATGGCAACATGATCTTTAAGGTTGTAACTACTGGGCAATTCTCCCTCATAGACTGACACGTCCTCTTTTTCATCCCAGGTTACCGCCTTAGTGTTTTCGATGGCGCACACGCCGACCAAAACAACGATAACTAAAGAAAGAGGCATCAATGATACTTTGATGGACTTCATAAAAGTCAAAAGACCTCTATTTCTTTTCATGTTTTATGCTTCCTTTCTATGTTTGGTATATGACCTTTTATATTCTTATGTTAATCTATTTTACAGTAATAGTCAAGCTTCGATTGGGTGCAGGTTTAGAAATTAGCTCGAACCGACCATCAACAGAAAAAACAGCCCTTTAAGGACTGTTTCTTCACAATGGTGCGCCTGTTTACAAAGTTCCAGGCGCAACAAAAAACGTCCCGAAGGGACTTTTCTTGGTGCGCCTGACTAGACTCGAACTAGCACACCCGAAGGCACTACCACCTCAAGGTAGCGTGTATACCAATTTCACCACAGGCGCATAATTTGTTAATAGTATTATTATACCACATTTTTTCGTGTTTTTACAAAAAAATATGCCCAGCACTTAAACGTGCCGGGCACAATTGAGAATATGGGAATTTATACTATGCCGTTGCGGCAATAGCATCTAAGGGTATACTGAAGTTAAACCCCAGTATTGTTGCCTTGTAGGCCAACTCTTTGAAATGGCCAGAAGTAAGTTCATTTGCAAGGTTTTCAACAGGCTCTGCCATCAATTCGCCAAACAGACTATAGCCGAAGCTCTGTGCTTCGTCTACGAACTCTTTGGTGAACCCCATATCTTTGATATGGGTGGCGCCCAGGCCGCTATCTAAGCGTGCCAAACCAAGCAACTCTACGAATCTTTTTACGTCCTCATTTTGCTTTAAAGCATGAAGTTCTCTGTAGATTTCTTCATTAATCATTTTAACTAACCCTCCATTATTATTTTACAGTTTAAAATGATGCGGATTGCCATAAACCCTTTTCCTTTCTCCTGGCAATGTACGATTACATCAATTTTATAACGTAATTTTCCGATTATAACACATTTACGCTAAATAATAAAGGGGGTTTCAAAAATATTTTTATGATATAATGGAGAAAACAAAGGAGGTTGATGAAGAGTTATATCAGAAAAGCTTGGCTCGTTGCATTTGCAATTATTCTTGGTGCAGTCGTTTTGCCAGGCACACAGGCTTTTGCAGACGGAGACGAGCAATCAGAAATGGCAGCTGCAGCCACTAGCATTAGTATTAGCCCAGTAAGCAAGGTCTTGCAGCTCGAGGCTAACAATGTCTATAAGGATACTTTCAAGGTTACCAACAACGGTAGCTCAGACATGAAGTTTGAGGTATACGCTGCGCCTTATTCTTATACTCTTTCCGAGTCTGACAATACCTATAAACTAGGTTTTAACAATGAAAACAATTATACTCAGATTTCTAGGTGGATTACCTTCAAGGATACATCAGGGAATTATGTACAGACCACTACCTTTACCGCTGCTCCTGGTGAGACCGTCGAGATTAAGTACGCAATCTCAACTCCTTCCAGCATCCCAGCTGGTGGCCAATATGCAGTACTCTTTGCACACACCCTTTCTAGCACCACTACTTCTAGCGGCATTAAGACTGAGGCCAGCCCAGGACTCGTAGTTTACGGCCGTGCTGCTGGTGAAACCAAGCTTGCTAGTGAGTTCAATAATCTTAGCATCAAGCAATCAATCAAGATTGATAATGAAGATAAGAGCCTCATCAATGGTGTCGGAAAAGTAAAAAACACCGGCAACGTAGATTTCATGGCTTCCGGTCACCTCAAAGTAACTGGCATCTTTGGCAACGTTTATTACGAGACCCCAGCCGATTCAACCAGCTCCCGCGTTTCAATCATCCCAGAAGTTGAGCTCGAAGTGTCTGACGTCTGGAAGGAAACTCCATTCTTTGGCTTATTTAATGTCGAATGGACCGTCTCGGCTGCTGGCAATACGGAGACGATCACGGGCCAGGTGCTTATCTTACCAATTCCAATTTTAGTGCTTATGATTTTACTATTGACAATTGTAATTGTTTGGATTATAGTGATAATTAGGAAGCGTAGAGAGCGCCGAGCTAGGTTCTCATACTAGCACGAAGCGCACCTGTGTGGAGCAGGTCTACAAGGCCAAAATCAACATAAAACATAAACAAGAGTGTAGAGTATGAAAAAATCACACAAGCAAGTGGTCGGGCTCGTTTCGCTCGGGGCTGTTGCTGCAATGACTATTTTTGCAGCTACCATACCGAGTCCTGGAGCCGCCGCATTATCAACTGTAACTGATACCATTACGGTACGGGTGGTCGCTGACTCACCTGACGTGAATTTCTTGGTACCGAGTAGCAACGTAACCGTTACTCATCCAAACCAAGATCTTCAATTTGACTATAACAACATTTCTGCTGCTGTTTTGTCATTAACCTATACCGACGAGAATGGAGTCGTGACCGAGGTAGGTAGCATAGCGAATATTACTAGCGAGTACGAATACGACACTTTCTCAACTACGTTTAATTTAGATAGTTATGGGTACGGTACGTTTGAATTTGTTCTAACTGGTGAAGGCGTGGATGGCGTAACGGATACAGATGCGATTGCAATTACCTATCAATGGATGAACAGTGAGCTCGTTGAGGATGATGGTGATGGCGATAATAACCCAACTATAGTCCTTGACTATGATGATGACCCAGACGATGATGATCCAGAAGATGGCACTGATGGTGCACCAACTGAGATTAAAATCACTGTCGTAGATGAGGATGGCGATGTGGTTTACGAAACAACCGTAACTCCACCAACCGATGACGTAGAAATTCCATTTGACGATATCCCAGGCCTTCCTGAAGGTGACTACACGATTATCGTTGAGGGTACTAACGAAGATGGTGAGACTGGATACCACGGTGAACACGAGTATCACTACGATGATGAAAACAACAATGATGGCGACGACGGCAAGATTGTCCTTCACTACGATGACGACAATGAGCCTTCTACAATTGTAATCACCGTAACCGACGAAGATGGTAACGTGATCTACGAAGAGACTGTAACCCCACCACAGCGTGAAATTTACATCCCATTCGACGAAATCCCAGACCTTCCTGATGGCGACTACAATGTAGATATCGTTGGCTATGACGATGACGGTGATGTGGTCTATACTGAGTACTATATCTATCACTACGAGCGTGTTCCTGTGCCAAACACTGGCTCCTTCTTCAGAGATCTCAACGTATCCAAAGAAGACTTTGTGGTAACCGCCCTCATCATGTTCTTCGTAATTAGTACGGTAGGTGTAGGTGTAATCCTTAAGAAAAAGCACCAAAGATAATATAGATAAACTCTACAATTGATAACCGGTTGGCCGTGTTGCTTGGCGGCCAACCATAGGACACCCGGAAAACTAGCACTAAAGGCTAGCTCCAGCAAACAAAAAAATAGACGCTCATAACTGCGAGGGCGTCTATTTTTTAATGCGATTATTTTTCGGCTTCTTTAGCTTTTTTCTCAGCTTCTTTTGCGGCCTTCTTTGCCTTGTTTTCTAGGGCAGCCTTCATAGTAGCGGCCTTAGCAGCACGAGCCTTGAAGCGATCCACGCGACCTTCGGTATCGATAATCTTTTCCTCACCAGTAAAGAATGGGTGAGAGGCAGAAGAGATTTGTACCTTTACGAGTGGGTACTCATTACCGTCAGTCCATTTGGTGGTTTCTTCGCTCTTGGCAGTAGACTTAGTCAAAAACGAAAAGCCAGCGGCTTCGTCCATAAAGACGACATCGCGATAATCTTTAGGGTGTAAATCTTTTTTACTCATAACTAGCGCTAATTATATCAGAGATGGGGAAAATTGTAAAGAGTAAAAAGGCGAGCCCGATGGACTCGCCTAGTTCTTGGTTTGGAGGGGGTATAGTTACAGTATTTCATTGATATTAGTAACAATCTCATCAATGAAGCCCTTTTCCATGGCATCTTTTGCGAGCATATAATATTCTACTCGGTCCAAGCTGTCATATTCTTTGCCTGTCATTTTATTTTTGCTGCATTTAAGTATATGCGGCTTTATAACTTCTTGCTCGACTTTCTTATAGTATTCAATCTGATCTTGAACCTTCTTAGATGAGCCACGCGTATACGTTGATCCATCATGCATCAGAAAAGTCATGCCGGGTAAAGAAAACCTTTTATGACCAGTTATGCCTATGACAAATGCCATCGAACACCATTGTCCTACATTAATGGTATAGACCGGTGTTTCACTGAGTTCTATTGCATTTACCAGCGCAAGCCCGTCCATCATGTCGCCACCAGGCGAATTGATATAAAGCCTAATTGGCTTTCTCTGGTCAATAGGTAAATTACAATCCTCACGATTACATTGTAGTATTTGCTCAACCAGCCATGGCACCATCGGAACATCAAGCGACGGATCCTGAGAGTCCATATCAGACA
>Ga0310786_10001181_pt1 | contig 41989 bp, 22 predicted proteins | sample AusTroGonzalo_MG_FD_203881 | JGI IMG/M metagenome (GOLD analysis project Ga0310786, IMG submission 203881) | Bovine rumen microbial communities from tropical cattle in Woodstock, Queensland, Australia - Gonzalo_03 (v2) (version 2) | ecosystem: Host-associated > Mammals > Digestive system >...
ACCAGCCAAGGCGGCAATCAAGGTATCGCCAAAGGCGATGAGTAAAAAAACGAAATCCGTCTTCGAGAAATTCCGTTTTTTAGCATTGCCAATATAAATTTCCACCTACCTTTTCCATTGTCCCAGATATAGTCATAATAGCCCACGCATAGTGTGAACTACTATGCTCTCTTGCCTACGAAAATTTCTCAGGTTTTCAGACACAAGACGAGCATAAACGCTTCGTTAATCAATATGTACGGCTTGGTTCAGCGCCAAACCAATGGCAAAAATAGGAAAAGGGAATGGCAAAATTTATTTTTTGGGGGGGATAAAATGGACCCCAAACGCCACAGCAGCACGCATTATTACCAATGCAAAAAATCGTCAACCTAAAATCGTACAGAATCGCGATTTTACAAAAAAATCGTCAATCGTCAATCGTTAATTGTAAATAAGTTTTATTTTTGCCATAAAATTTCGTTTATGGAGAGACGCAGATACCCGGTTGATACGCAAACCTTCAGTAAAGTTGTTGAAGGTAATTACATTTATGTCGATAAGACCGCCTTGGTTTACAAGATGGTAAAGGATTTTAATTATGTGTTTCTGTCGCGTCCACGACGTTTTGGCAAGTCGTTGCTGTGCAGCACTCTGAAGGAATACTTCGAAGGCAACAAGGAGATGTTCAACGGCCTGCAGATGGAGGAATTGGAAAAGGACTGGGTAAAATATCCAGTGGTACATATTTCGTTTGCAATAGCAAAAAATGTGTCAGAAGAAAGTCTTACTGCAATAATAAACAATATTCTACAAGTAAACGAGACAAGGTTTGAAATTGAAAATACAGAAAATGATTGTGGCGTAAGATTTTTCAACCTTATCAAAAACATCTATGAAAAGACTGGTCGTAAAGCTGTGATTATAATCGATGAATACGATGCACCAATGCTTGATTCTATTGATAACGACGTATTACAGAATAAAATCCGTAGTATCCAAAACCAGTTTTTTTCTCCGCTGAAGGATCTTGACCCATATATCCGCTTCGTTTTCATTACTGGCATAACAAAGTTCTCGCAGATGTCAATTTTCTCTGCGTTGAACAACTTGCAGGATATTTCATTAATGCCTGAATTTGAAGCAATTTGTGGAATTTCAAAGGACGAACTTTTTACACAACTGAAAGACGGACTCCAAAACTTTGCAGACAAAAACGATATGACTGTTGAAGAGGCAACAGAGCAGTTTACAAAAAAATACGATGGCTATCATTTTTCGGTAGAGAAGCAAGATATTTTTAATCCTTTCTCCGTAATCAGGGCTTTGAACGATAGAACTTTAAACGACTATTGGTTTGGTTCGGCAACTCCAACTGCACTGATAAAACTCATCCGTAAATTTGACATTGAGATGTTTGACTACGAATCTGTTGAGTGCGAATCAAGCAGGTTTAACCAGCCTGTGGAGAGTGTTACGGATTTGGTGCCCTTCCTGTTCCAGACTGGTTACCTTACGATTAAGGACTACAACAAGGATTACAACACCTATATACTTGGTTATCCGAACGAAGAAGTGAAATCGTCAATGGCGAATGTCCTTTACAAATACACGTACAATACACAAAAGAACATTCCTCTCAAGAAAGCGTTCATTGATTTCTCGAAGGATGATGACTTGGACAAATTCATCGAGCATCTTAAAGTCTTCTTCTATGGATTTCCGTTTTCGATGGACAATGAGAAGGCGAACGAATTGCATTATCATTCAATCCTTTATACCGCATTGGCTTCTTTCGGTGCTGACATTACCGCCAATCAAGAAACGGCACTTGGCAAAGCCGACTTGGTACTGAAAATGCCAAAGACAATCTATGTCATCGAGTTGAAATACAATAGGTCTGCCAATGCTGCAATGAGACAGATTGAGCAACGTGAATACGCAAAGGCTTATCTGGATTCGGGAAAAAGGATTGTGAAACTTGCGATAAATTTCTCGTCAAAAGAAAGGAATATAGAGAGTTACGAAGCAGTGGAAGAAAAGGTTGATAGTCCAAATGTCTAAAAGAAGACCAGTTTTGATGTCGAATAGTCGAACAGAAGACCTGTCCAGCAGTCTGACTGTTAGCCTGTGAGACAGCAAGCCTTCGAGCCACAATCGCCTACGGCTTAATAGTCAAGAGAAAAATTATTCAGAACTTAGGTGCCTGCAATATTCCTAAAGTTAAATATTCCATTTACGGCATCAAAATCATTGTCACCGCCATCATATATTACCTGTGTAGAGATGAGATTGTTGCCTAAAAGTTCCTTCAGGTATTTCAGGTTCTTGAAAAATGACGAATCATATCGTTGTGCAGATTTTACCTCGTATGCCTTCATTTTAAGTCCATCAACCTGCAAAATGTCAACCTCCCTCTTCGATTTGTCCCTATAAAAATACAAATTGCTTGGTTTGCCACTGTTGAAACGCTGCTTAAGCAATTCGGCGACCACCATATTCTCAAATACAGCACCTCTAAGCGGATGTACCTCAAGTTGTTTTGGTTCCGTAATTCCCAGCAACTGGCAAACAAGTCCTACATCGTAGAAATATATCTTCGGCATTTTCGAAAGCCGTTTACCAATGTTGGCATAATACGGTGAAAGTTGAAATGCAATGTACGAAGTTTCCAGAATCCGCAGCCACTCCTTGACAGTAACACTGCTGACACCAATTTCACTGCTCAATACCGATGCATTAAACTCGCTTCCGATGCGTCCTGCACACAGCACAAGGAAATGCTGGAACAATTGCAAATCCTTTACATTAACAATCTGACGGACATCGCGTTGCAGATATGTTGCGACATAATTCTCGTATATGTCATTAGGATTTTTCATATCGCCCCAAACGCCAGGGAAATAACCTCGAATCATCAATTCATCGGTCGAATACTTGCCAATATCTTCTTTAAGTTCTGAAATCGACAATGGGAGTAGGCGCACTACAGCCACCCTGCCAGCAAGCGACTGAGTGATATTCTGCATCATCAGAAAATCGCTACTGCCCGATAGTACAAAACGCCGAGACTTGTCACTATCTGCCCACACCTGAATATATGAAAAAAGTTCGGGCAGATACTGGGCTTCATCAAAGATAATACCTTTCGTATGCTTTTTGATGAAAGCATCTATATCATCTGCCACACGATTTCTTGTCGGCAAATGCTCAAGATTAACATATTCGTAATCTGGAAATGTCATCTTGCAAATTGTAGTTTTCCCAGACTGTCGCGGTCCTGTTACCGAAATTACTGTCCATTGTTCCGACAAACGCGTTAATTCCTTTTGTAAGTCCCTATTGTACATTTTGTTATAATATTTTTTGTCCAAATTTAAAGTACAACTTTAAATTTGGACAAAAATACAAAATTATTTTGATACACAAAGAATTGTGTAGATTTTTTTACCCACCAAAAAAGTTGTGGGCAATTTCTCAAAACAATAGATTTTGAGCGAAAGCCCACACTTCTTCTATTCCAATTTATTCCGTAATCTTACCTTTCGACGATACTTCTCTCGAAATTCGCATAGCGCAGAAATTAGGTCCGCACATTGTGCAGTATGGGGTGTGCTTTATCTTTTCAACACCGTAGAACTCCCTTGCCTTGTCGGGGTCGAGCGACAGGTTGAACTGGTCAATCCAGCGGAACTCGAAACGAGCCTTGCTGAGCGCGTCGTCCCTCTCGCTTGCCATCGGATGATGCTTTGCAAGGTCGGCAGCATGGGCGGCAATCTTATAGGTGATAATGCCTTCGCGGACATCCTCCTTGTTCGGCAACGAAAGATGCTCCTTAGGTGTAACATAGCAAAGCATTGCAGTGCCTAGCCATCCGATAATTGCTGCGCCGATTGCAGATGTTATATGGTCGTAAGCCGGTGCCACATCGGTAGTGAGCGGACCGAGAGTGTAGAAAGGTGCATCGTGGCACCAGTCCTTCTGCAATTCCATATTTTCCTTAATCTTGTCCATCGGCACATGTCCAGGACCTTCGATAAGCACCTGCACATTCTTCTCCCACGCACGCTGGCAAAGTTCGCCCATAACCTTGAGTTCGCCCAACTGAGCCTCGTCATTGGCATCGTGGGTACATCCGGGACGCATACCGTCGCCAATGCTTACAGCCACATCGTAGTCGGCAAGAATGTCGCAAATTTCGTCCCAGTGGGTGTAAAGGAAGTTTTCTTCGTTGTGGTCGCGCATCCACTTTGCCATAATGCTTCCGCCACGCGATACGCAGCCAGTGAGTCGCCTATCCAATGCCGGTAACAAATGCTTGAGCAATCCGGCGTGGATGGTAAAGTAGTCAACTCCCTGCTCGCACTGTTCGATAAGGGTGTCGCGATACATTTCCCAAGTGAGTTCGTATGCCTTGCCGTTTACCTTTTCAAGAGCCTGATACATAGGAACTGTACCCATTGGCACCGGACAGTTGCGGATTATCCATTCGCGTGTCTGGTGGATATGCTTGCCAGTTGACAAGTCCATCAATGTGTCGCCGCCGAGACGAGCACTGTAAACGCTCTTTTCTACCTCTTCCTCGATGGATGAGCCAAGAGCCGAGTTTCCGATGTTGGTGTTTATCTTCACGAAGAACTTGCTTCCGATAATCATAGGTTCTGCCTCGGGATGGTTTGGATTTGAAGGAATTACGGCCCTGCCTGCAGCGACCTCGTCGCGAACAAATTCGGGTGTGATGTAGCTGTCCTTGCTATCCTTGCCAAGGTTTTCCCTTATGGCGATGTATTCCATTTCGGGGGTTACGATTCCTTGACGAGCCAATGCCATCTGTGTGAAAGCCTTGCCTTTCTTTGCCTTCTTGGGCAGATAGGTAATCGGAAAGGCGATTTTCTTGAGTTCGTCATCGGCAAGCTGGGCGTTGGTGTAACGCGAAGTGAAAGCCTCGAGCTGCTCGAAATTGTCGTCATCCTTGTGCCATGCCTCGCGAAGACGCGGAATACCTTTACGCACATCGTGCTTGTAGTCTGGATCGGTAAATACACCGCCAGTATCGTACAAGTTTATGCTTCCGTTGGGGATTCTCTCGCCCTCGACCACTGTATCGGTCAGAAGCACCTGTTTCATTCCCACTTCCACGGGGAATCTTTTTCCCTTGACATATATTTTCTTTACTCTGTCGTCGCTATAACAATTTTCTTGTGCCATATAGTTTAGTTTTTTTTGTTTCTAATTCAAAAGTTTCTAAGTTTCTAATAGTTTCTAAGTTTCTGGTTGTTTCTGTGTTTCTGGTTGAGACGCAAAATTTTGCGTCTTTACATTGCCAATTGCAAATCAAATTGTTCTGAGTGTGAAAAAGAGAGAAATTTGAATCCCGAATCTGCATTACCAGACTGGTCGACGGGTTTAATCTCAGCCTACTTTTTTCAGCACCCCTATTTCAAAACGTTGCAAAGGTAATAATATTTTTGATTCATGGATTGAAAAATCGTATTGAGGTTAAAAAACAAAATATAGAAGTAATATTGTATTTTAGTTGTCAGACAAAATAATTACTTTTGTGTTTTTAAGATATTAATGCACATCACATTATGTGATTTATGTCAAACATGTTGAAAAATACTAAAATGAAAAGATTGTTGTTTGTTTGTTTCGTTATCGTTTCGGCTGCTGGAATGATTTTGACGAGCGGATGTGGTAAGGAAAAAGTTTATACGGTGACATTTGATGCAAATGATGGGCATGGGATAATGAAATCCCAGACATTTGTGAAAAATGTTGTACAGGCATTGGTGTCCAACAAGTTTACGCGTAACGGATATGTTTTTTCTGGATGGAATACTGTTCCTGATGGTTCGGGTCAATCTTATTCTGATGCGCAGGAAATTTCCTTGAATAACGACATTACATTATATGCTCAGTGGAAGCAATCGGCGGGAAGCAAAAATGGTCATGATTATGTTGATTTGGGGCTCCCGAGCGGAACAAAATGGGCGACATGCAATGTTGGTGCCGATAAGCCGGAGATATACGGTGACTTTTTTGCGTGGGGTGAGGTTTCTGCAAAGAATAGCTACTCGTGGAGCAACTATCGCTACTGTAATGGTAATTTCAATGCCTTAACCAAGTATTGTACGTCCTCGAGTTTTGGCAACAATGGTTTTGTTGACAACCTTACCGAGCTTGAGCCGTCCGACGATGCTGCTACAGCAAATTGGGGGCAGGAATGGCGTGCACCTACTGCTGATGAAATGCGCGAACTTCGGGACAACTGCGTGATGCTATGGACTATACAGAAAGGTACAAAGGGCTTTTTGTATACCGGACCTAATGGTAACAGCATTTTCTTGCCAGCAGGCGGCTATTATTTTGATAGCGACCACGAGGATGTCGGCGTAGGCGGTTATTACTGGACAAGCACCTTAGGTCAGGGAATGTCTGGATATGCATGGCTTTTCCATTTCTACTCCGACGGTTACGATATGAATAACTATGGGCGAGGGCAGGGACGTTCGGTAAGGGCTGTTTGCAAATGAAACCATTGCCCTTAAAAACATTGTAGCGCCGTAAAGCATTGCGCCGCTACAAATTTTCAAATCACAAATATTCAAATCTTCTATTTCGTTTCCAGAATCTTGAATTCCACCCTGCGGTTTGCACTGCGGCCTTCTTCTGTGTCGTTGGTTGCGATAGGTTTCTCGTAGGCGTAGCCCTTATAGGTAAGACGATTTTCGGATATGCCTTTGCCGATGAGGTAATCAACCACCGTTTTCGCTCTTGATTCCGACAAGTCGGTGTTGTACTTCAAGCTGCCTTGGTTGTCGGTATGACCAGAGATTTCGATTTTTAGGTTAGGCTGTTTGCTTAGAATTTCAGCAACTCTGTCGAGTTCTGCATACGATTCTGGCTTTAGGGTCGATTTGTTGTAGTCGAAGAATATGTTTTTCAGGATAATTGTAGTTCCAACCTGAATCTTTTTCAGTTTAACATCAATCTCAAACTCCTGAAAATCGGCTGTGTCGGCAAGGTTGAAGTTTTCGCTATGGAAAAGGTAGCCATTGCGACTTACGCTGAGCCCATAATTTTTTCCCGAAGGCAGGTTTACGATGTATGCTCCAGTAGAGCTGTTCGATTTGAATGTCGATATTACTTCGTTTTTGCTGTTGTCGGTAATTTCAATGTCGGCTTCGAGAGGCGATCCATTGTCGGCATCGGAAATTGTTCCTTTGACTAGGGTGACGAGTACTTTTGGCACATTTTGTTTAGCTTCCTTTGTCGGGAATCTCAGTTCGTAGATGTCGTGTAGTCCGTAGCCGTCGGGGCGAACAGAGGTGTAGTAAGCATTTCGTCCACTGGCTGTTATCGAGAAGAAAACATCGTCAAGTGGAGTATTTATTGGATAACCTAGGTTTTCTGGTTCCGACCAGTTGCCGCTGTCATCCTTTACAGACTTGAAAATATCGTAGCCGCCCATTGTGTTGTGTCCGTTAGAACTAAAGTACAAGGTTCTGCCGTCGGGGTGTATAAACACATCGCACTCGTCGTATTCGGAATTGATAGGCTTGCCTATATTTATAGGTTTCGACCAGTTACCGCTTCTGTCGCGTGTGGAGTAGAATATGTCGCGACCTCCAATTGATTTACTGTTTTTTCCAGATATGAAGTATAGCGTCCTGTTGTCGGACGAAAGGCAGGCGCGAGATTCGTGTGATTCCCGGTTGATATTCTCGGAAATGTTCTTGGGTTTTTGCCATTTGCTTCCTTTGAGCGTTGAAACATAAATGTCGCCGCCGTTGTCATCAATATATACATAGATAGTTTGTCCGTCGGGAGAAAGTCCTACAATCGCATCGTGCATCTTGGTGTTTAGCGGTGCTCCAATGTTGCGAGCCTTTGCCCATCCCGATGAATTATGTATGCTTTCGTATATGTCTTCGTAGTACATTCCGTCGTCGGCAATTTGGTTGCCGGTAGTGCCTTTCCGTCGTGATGTAAAATAAAGCCTTGATCCGTCGGAGGTTATAAGAGGACCATACTCGCGGAATTCTGTATTGATATTTTCACCAAGGTTGATGATTTCTACATCGACAGTGTCTTTCATTATTTCTATTCCGCTTTTGCATTGTAGGATAAGACGGCGTATTTCGGGTTCTTCTTTCTTGTCCTTCAAGGTTTTCATATAGTCGGTATAGCATTTTTTTGCTTCTTCGAACTTGTAGTTCCATTGGTAGCCGCAGCCAAGGTAAAATAGTATCCGCTTGTCAATAGTCTTGTTTAGCTTATATGCCTTTTCAAAATATTCGAGGCATTGTGATTTCTGTATCGAATTGTAATGGCAGCATCCTATTTTGAAATTGAGGTCTGAATTGTTGGGGTTGAAATTCTGGGCAGGCATATAGTATTTCAGTGCATTAGTGAAATCTCCGGCATAAAACAGTTCGTCGCCAGCCTTAATGTTGGATTTTGCAGCGTTTACTTCGCTTGCTTTTCCCGGGAAGTTGGATGTTGTGAATTTTGTGTCGACCTGTGCCGATGCAATACCAAATAGCGACAGTAGCAATATTATTGAAATAATATTTTTCATTTCGATGTAATTTAAGTCGCTACAAAGCTAATTGATTATTCCGATTCTGGCAATGATTTCTAAAAACTACTTGAAATTAGTTTACGAGAATCATTTCGAACAAAGGTAGGGATTATTGTTGTTCAAGCTCTCCAATCCACGTTTTGATTTCGGCAATTTGTTTTGAAAGTTCCTCTATTTTGTCTTCTATTACACTTGGTGCCCATTTTGATGTGCAGAAGCCGTTTCCTCGTGAGATATATAGTTCGTCATCGATGTCGGCATTGATTTCCTGATAGTTTTCTAGAAGAAGCTCCTTTTTTGTTAATAGGGACTTTAGATCGTCAAGATCAGCATAGAACGGAATTGTTTCGTTATATAGGATATATTTGTGTTTCATTTGTAATGGCCTTATAAAAACAGAATAGTGGTACAAAAGTAAAGACTATTCTTCATATTAGCAACCTAATTAACTCCATAAAAAATCGACACCAGAATTTATCTGATGTCGACCTATACAAGCAAGTATCTTTTTATTCCTATAATGCATTTACATGCCATTTGCCATCGCGCAAAACTATTTTCATGCCCATATCGTGAGATTCTCCATTGCCGCATTTCACCAGCACCTTTATTTCTGTTACATCGTATCCTCTCTTTTCTTCAATTATTGAATAAGATTTTATTCCACCTTTTTTATTGTAATAATCTCTATACAGTTTTATTTCACTGCTAAGAGTTTTTTCATCTGCATTTCTGAATGAATACATGCTTCTAATTGCTGCATCGTAATTTCCATTTTTCATATTATTCATAAAACTTACAGCAGCTTCTCTAGGAGTTGAAAAACCTCCTGCACAATTTCCAACAGCCGAAAAAGATGACAATCCAAGTGTCATTACCATTAATAATAAAACTAATTTCTTCATAAATCTTTATTTAGTTGTTAATAAAATAATATTAGTGCAAATATGACATTTTTTTTAAAAATTATACAATTGTTTTCCCAAAATTTCAACTTCTCCATATAACTTATAACACCTAATTTTGTCTAACGTATGGCAAAGGTTCCCATTTGCTGCTTGGAAAAAATAGTGTCGTGTCTTTTAAATAAAACGGATATACGCTTTCTCTGCCTTCGATACGGATAATGCCCTCCTGTTTTTCACTATTAAATGTATAACAGAAATGCTTAGTCTCATATACGGAAGTGTCGCTATCTATCGAGAGTAAAACAAATTGACCAGTCGAATCATTGAAAAAATCGATTAATGATTCAATATCACTTCCATAATCTTCTTCATGTTCTACTGCATGCCATTTTGCGACCAAAAGATCATGCATTGTGTCTTTCGTTGGCTGTGACAATGTTTGTGCAGATGGAGAAACCGTTTGTGGGGAATCGCACGAACCACAAAATGCCGGCAATACAATCATAGATATTAATGCGGATATAAGCAATAATATGTCATGTTTTAATCTATGCATTAGAAATTGTATCCAAGTTTTATGGCAAATGTCATTGCAACATTTTTGCAGTATGTGTTGAAATAGTTCCATGTTATGAACCCATGGTGGTAGTAGGTTTCGGCTTCACGGCCTATGGAACCTCCAATGCCGATATATCCGTCAACGATGAACTTCTTTCGTGCCCACTGGTAGCCTGTACATGCAAAAAGTCCAGCCATGTTTGCCTTGTCGCGGAGATCTTCTTCGCGCTTGTCGTAGTTGAAGTTTGACCAAACAATTTCGGGCTTGACATAAAAGCCGTTAAGTGCGTAGTTTGTGTTGTTCTTAAGTATGAACTTATGTGCGTATCTTATGGTAAAACCTTTGGGATGGTTTTTGAACTTGTCGTAGCCTGCACAAATTACGCCAACAGTCAGTTCTCCAGTCTGGATAGGGGTGTACGATCGTTCGTAGCTTAGTTTGGTAGTGCCTGTAAACCACGATAGGAATGTGATTTTTATCGCATTACGTCTTTCTCTGACATTCTGCGCCCAAGAATTGCCATATATAGATATGGAAAATAGGATAATCATTATGATTTTCCTGGCGCTATTCTGGATATTCTTCGAGTTGTTTTCCCTCATATCAAAAAATGAAAGAAGCCTGTATTTCAAGGCTTCTCCCGTATTTCTATTTATGCTTGCGGAGCATTGTTTTCGGTTCCGTTTGCATTTTCTTCACGATCTTCACGCTTGTGGTGCGGCTTTTCTGGTTTCGGAAGCAATGCCTTGCGGCTGAGTCTTATCTTGTTCGACTTGGTGTCGATGTCGATAATCTTAACTTCCACTTCCTGACCTTCCTTCAAACCTGCTTCCTCAATAGTCTTGATGCGCTTCCAGTCGATTTCTGAAATGTGCAACAATCCCTGGCAGTTAGGAAGAATCTCAACAAATGCACCGAAAGTTGTGATGCCCTTTACAACACCTGTGTAAACTTCGCCTACTTCGGGACGCTTAACGATTGCGTTGATCTTTGTGCGTGCAGCCTTCATGTCGTTGGCGTTGCTTGCAGAGATTTCAACATAACCCTTTTCGTTCTCCTCAGTAATTGCGATTATTGTGTTGGTAGTAGCCTGGATTTCCTGGATAATCTTTCCGCCCGGGCCTATTACAGCGCCAATGAGATCCTTAGGAATAACCATAGTTTCGATTTGTGGAGCATAATCCTTGTAGGTAGGACGTGGACCTGGCAATGTCTCAAGCATCTTGCCGAGGATGTGTTCTCTACCGCGCTTAGCCTGATTGAGGGCTTCTTCGAGGGTTGCGTACGAAAGTCCGTCAACCTTTATATCCATCTGGGTTGCAGTGATACCCTTTTCGGTTCCGCAAACCTTGAAGTCCATATCACCGAGGTGGTCTTCGTCACCGAGAATATCGCTCAAGATTGCATATTTGCCTGTCTTGGGATCTGCGATAAGTCCCATTGCAATACCCGAAACTGGGCGTGAAATAGGAACACCAGCATCCATAAGTGCAAGACAGCCAGCACAAACAGTTGCCATTGACGACGAACCGTTCGATTCGAGGATGTCGGAAACAACTCTTGTTGTGTAAGGATAATTTTCGCCCTTAACTGGCATTACCTTCTGCAATGCGCGGTGAGCAAGGTTTCCGTGACCTATTTCGCGACGGCCAACGCCTCTGTAAGCCTTAGCTTCGCCAGTTGCGAATGGCGGGAAGTTGTAATGGAGCAGGAATGATTCAGAACCTGCTATCATTGCACCGTCGATTGTCTGTTCGTCTAGCTTGTTGCCGAGGGTAACTGTTGAGAGCGACTGAGTTTCGCCACGGGTGAAGATTGCCGATCCGTGTACTGTCGGGAGGTAATCAACTTCGCACCAAATTGGACGAATTTCATCAGTCTTACGACCATCGAGACGAACTCTCTCGTTGAGAACCATCTGACGAACAGCTTCTTTCTGAACATCATGATAGTAACGGTCAACCAATTTTTCTACGGTTTCGAGTTCTTCTTCGGTATACTGAGCGAGGAAGTTTTCCTTAACTTCGTTGAAGAGTCTTTCGCGTTCGTGCTTGTTAGCAGTCTGAGTCATAGCTGCTGCGTAAGCCTTGTCGTATGTTTCGTCCCAAACCTTCTTGCGGAGGTCTTCATCGTTAACCTCGTGGCAGTAAGGAGCAGGTTCGGTAACACCGCACATTTCGCGGAGTTCCTTCTGTGCTACGCACATAGGCTTTATAGCTTCGTGAGCGAACTTAATGGCTTCGAGCATTTCGGCTTCGCTAACCTCGTTGAGTTCGCCTTCTACCATCATTATGTTTTCGTAAGTTGCAGCAACAATCATGTCGATGTCGGCTCTCTGGCACTCGTCGTAAGGAGGATTGATCCTGAACTGTCCGTCGATGCGTGCTACGCGCACTTCCGAAATCGGGCCTTCGAATGGAAGGTCGGTAATTGTAAGAGCTGCCGAAGCTGCAAGACCTGCAAGTGCATCGGGAGTGTCGTTCTTGTCTGCCGAAAGCAAGTTTACATTTACGAATACTTCTGCGTGGAAATCGCTCGGGAACAACGGACGCAATGCACGGTCAATCAGACGTGAAACGAGAATTTCATAGTCCGAGAGACGACCTTCCCTCTTGTTGAATCCGCCTGGGAAACGGCCTACTGCTGAATATTTTTCCTTGTATTCAACCGAAAGAGGCATGAAGTCAACATCTTCCTTCGCATCATCTGCTGCAACAACTGTTGCCAATAACATGGTTTTACCCATCTTCACCACTACCGAACCAGTTGCCTGCTTCGCCAGTTTACCGGTGGAAATTTCAATTTCTCTGCCATCAGCCAAAGTGATGACTTTCTTAATTTCGTTGTACATTATCTATTGTGTTTAATTAATTTGCAAATAAAAAAGGAAAGCAAAACATTTGTCTTGCTTTCCGAATGTCTTAACGACGTAAGCCTAATTCTTTAACTATCGCCCTGTATCTTTCGATATCCTTGGTCTTTAGATAGTCGAGTAATTTTCTTCTCTTACCTACAAGACCAGTCAAGGCACGCTGAGTACTGAAATCCTTGCGGTTCGATTTCAGGTGCTCTGTTAAGTGACTGATACGGTAGGAAAATAAGGCTATTTGTGACTCAGCTGAGCCAGTGTCTGTATTAGACTTCCCGTGTTTTGAAAAGATTTCTTTCTTCTTTTCTGAATCTAAATAATTCTTCATCACTTATAATTTATAATTAAAAAACGGCGCGAAATTACTGCTTTATTTTGGATGCGCCAAATTTATTTTAGGGGAAATTTTTGAATGTATGCTTGGTGGGAAAATAGAGGCGCAAATTATTTTACGATGTCTTGCGATCTTCCTTTGTCTCTAGCACGCTCTCTCATAAATCAGTTTTTTATCACGGTTGGCTGTTTCTGCAGCGTATGGTCTAAGGGAACCTTCAACAACTAAATCGACTTCCTTTCCAAGCAATTCCTTCAAGTCCATATACATACCGCCCATTGTAAAAAGGGTAAAAGGTTTGCCAGAATAGTCGGGGACAAACAGAATATCGACATCGCTTTGCGGAGTTTCTTCGCCACGGGCATACGAGCCAAAAAGCCATGCCTTTAGGACTGGCTGTGTCTTAAAGTAGTCTGCTATAATTTTTTGCATGGCTTGCGTTGTCATAATTTTCAATTTTCAACAAAATTACTGCTTTATTTCCAATGTGCAAAATTTATTTTGGAGAAGTTTCTGTGGACTTAAAAGGTTTGCGATTTGTTGTTCCCCAATATCGTAGTTAACATTAACAATGCAGAGCAAACATATTACTCTTGCCTTTTGCTCATTATCTATTGCCTTTCATTTTCTTTTCTTCTTGGTCTGTACGCAAACAGGACGCACAGATTGCCCAAAGTAGCGATTGGCGTTGCTCATGTCGCAACTGCCCGAATTGAAGCCGAGGTCCCACGCGCCGTACGGAATGACCGTGAGGAGCGAACTCGACCAGTAGAAGCCGTCACCGGCATAGTAGGGCTCACTACCGTCGCGGCCGCCAGCAGCGGGCAGGAAAATGGAGTTGCCGTTAGGTCCTGTGAACAAACGACCGTTTACACCGTTCTGGGTTGTCCATACTTGAGTGCAGTTATCGAGCAATTCGTTCATTTCCGTCTGTGTAGGCATTCTCCAGTTACCGCCCCAGCTAACAGAAGCAGGATCATCAGCAGCCTCCAAAGTTGTAAGCGAATCGGTATAACCATCCAGGCCATAACTTTCATCGTAACAATACTTTGTCAATGTAGTTTCACTGCCGTCACAATATTGGTAGGTGGTCCAGTCGTAGGTTTCCTTGGTTTCTGTTTCGCCCCAAGCGTAATAGTTGCCGTTATCCTCTGGGTTATTTGCGCCAATATTTGTGTATGCCCACAATGTACCGCTTGGCAAACCTAAATCGACATAACCGTAACCACCAGCGTAACCTGTCGGCTGGCTATATGAAGTTCCCAGTTCCGTCGTAAACGATTCTCCCTGTCCAAATACCCAGCCACTCCTATTGGCAAATGCCTGATAATAATAGGTTGTGCTACTTGTAAGGTTAGCCACCTGATATGAAAAATTGCCATTGGTGGAAGGTTGAACCATCAGGGTATCATTATAAGTACCCATATTCAATATAAAACCGCAGAATTCAACACCATCGGTAGAAGTAACATATCCGTTCAAGGTAGCCGACGATTCTGTTATATCTGTAGCCGATTCTGTATAAACGGCAAATTCCTGAATCTGTCCCATAATCTGGAACTGACTGATTTCGCTCTCAATTATACCTTCTGCCGTCTTTACATACGCCCTATAATAATAAGCAGTATTAGGCTGAAGGTTGGAAAGCGTAAGCGAGAAGATTGCATCGGTTTGCCTGCACGGCATAGAGTCGGTAAGTTCATATTCGCTGAAACCAAGCACGAAACCACATTCGTTTACCTGTGAACTTCCTGCGTAGTAACCGTACAATGTAACCGAGTCGCCGTTGTAATATGGTTCGTCAATGAAAACAGATTCTTCTATAAACGCCCCACCGCCAGAAATTGTCATGCTTACCACAGGACTATGTATGGCGGCCGGTACGGAATCGCCCTCATTCATACGCAGAGCAGCAAGCGCCACCACCGAATATTCTGCCGAATCAAAGTCTTGCATTTCCAACGCACAACCAAAGCTTTTTGCATCATTATCAAATATTTCTGCGTCATAGAATTCATAATTCCACAAGGAGTACAGATCATCCATATCACTCTCGGTAAGAATACGCTTTGCCCAGAATCTCTTCTCCTCTTCGCTTGGCTGACCTCGCTTCACAGCAAAGCCATATTGCTCCAGCATCTCTATACCTTCAAGTACTTCTCCGAAAATCAGAATGTCCTCTCCTACAACTTCCGTTTTTGCACTTACCACAATGCGCGGATAGCCGGACACAAGTACAATAGTGACACCTATCACTGGATTTTCATCGGACAAATAGAGCAATGCAGTCGGGTCTGACATTCCATATACCGTATCGCCCTGTATAACCGCCTGCACTCCAACCCAGAATCCAACTTCACGACGAACATAAATGCAGTCAAGCGCGGTAGGGTCGTTGTTATAAAGTCCATCGCCATCCGTATCGACAAAACGGCAGTTATAACTAATCGTATCCTTTTCGCTGTAATAGATTGTAACCTTAGCGTCAAACGATTCCACAACTCCCTTGTTCATGGTCTTGTAGCCTCGTTGCAGATTTAAGTTCAGCACTCCAACATTTCCATATTCAATTGGATCCTTGTGGCAACCCATAAAGGCGACAACAGCAAGAATAAATATTGTAACTAATAGTAATGTTCTTCTCATAAACACCAATTTACATTATACATGTTTCGTGTTGTGTCGGAAAACAAATTACAAACATAGTGAATAATTTGCATAAGCAAGTGACATTCGGTAAAAAAATGCAAATTTTCGCAAAGCATTTCTCCACTACAGATTACATCATAGATTTTCCTTGAATATTTCTGCCATGACTTCACATTTCGGAAAATCATATCCACTGAATATTATACCCATGCGGAAAAGGTTGATTCGCAATGAATCGGGCATACACGACGAAATTTCTTTCCATGCATCATACATGTCGCGGCTCCAGTTGATGTCATCAATTATGATAATTGACTTCTTGTTGCTATACTTCTTAACAATATTGTCAAAATATCGGATTGTGGCTTCGCTGGTGTGGTTGCCGTCTATGAAAGCAAGGTCGAAATGCTGATCTTTCAGCGTGTTGCTAGCGAAAAGATGGTCAAAGTTGTCGTTTATGAAGGTCACATTGGCGATTTTGCGCTTGGCAAATTCCGCTTTTGCAAACTTGCTGGTTTCGGGACAACCCTCAACGGTCGTGACTTCCGCTTTTGCATTTGTCCGAGCCAAAAACATAGTGCCTATTCCCACCGATGTTCCAAGTTCGAGTATGTGTTTCACCTTGAAGACATCGATAATTTTCTGCATGACACCGCCGTAGCGCACCTCGGTGGATGACTTGCTGGCAATAGCCTTTACTTTCCGCTGACCGCTCTTGCCAGTGCCAAAATCCTTGACATTCAGTATTGTGTTGTCGGCAAGCATATTCAATCGGTACTCGCAGCAATCGACGTAACTGCTCATCTGGAACATCGAATCAAGAATTAACTCGTTGAATATTTCGGGAAGTCTTTCGTTCTCCTTCGACCTTAGCAGATACAATATGTTGCCTGGCAGTTTCAAAATTTATTATTTTTGCGGTTGCAAAGTTAGAAAAATTCTTTGTCGCTGAGTATGGTCGCAGATTTTTTAGATACAGACATTACCTACATGAAGGGCGTGGGTCCCAAGCGTGCCGAAATCTTCAAGAAGGAGTTCGGCATACGCACTTTCCGCGATCTGCTTTATTACTTTCCTTACCGCTATGTTGACCGTAGCCGGTTCTATTCTGTTGCCGAACTTAACAAGGATTTGCCATACATTCAGCTGAAAGGAAAATTTATCGGTCTTGAACTGCAGAAAGTAGGTGCAAACAAGAAAAAATTGGTCGGAACATTTACCGACAATACAGGAGTTGTGGAAGTCGTATGGTTTCAGGGGTTCGAATGGATAAGCAAAAGCATTAACCCGAACAATGTGTACATTTTGTTTGGCAAGCCGAGCGAATTTAGCGGTCGCATCAACATTGTTCATCCCGAGATGGAGGAATTGTCGAAGTGGCAAAGCAAGCCACAGGTAACGCTTGCTCCACAATACAGCACTACCGAGCAGTCGAAGAACAACTATATAAACAGCAAGACTTTCCAATCTCTTATTGCATCGCTTTTGCCCGATATTCATGGTAAAGTTGCAGAAACGCTTCCGCGATACATCATACAGAAATACAATTTGTTAAGTCTGGAAAAGACTCTTTGCGAGCTGCATTTCCCCCTAAATACCGAAATGCTCCGTCAGGCTCAATACCGCGTAAAGTTCGAGGAACTTTTTGTGATACAGCTTAATATTCAAAAGGCTAGGCTTCATCGTCACAATACGGTGCGGGGATTTGTTTTCGATCGCAGAAGGGACAATTATCTCAAAGAATGTTTCCACAAGAAAATCCCGTTCAAAATGACAGGAGCACAAACTCGCGTGCTTCAGGAAATCCGCGCCGATGTGTGCAGTGGTCGCCAGATGAACCGTCTTTTGCAGGGCGATGTGGGAAGCGGGAAAACCCTTGTTGCCTTGCTGACTATGCTTATGGCTGTCGATAACGGCTATCAGGCTTGTCTTATGGTGCCTACCGAGGTGCTTGCCCAGCAGCATTACCGTTCGCTGTCGAAAATGCTTGACGGAATAGGCGTTTCGATACGATTGCTCACAGGCTCGACTAAGCAGCGCGAACGCACGGAGATAGACCGTGGTCTGCGCGACGGAAGTCTTAATATTTTGGTGGGAACTCATGCCTTAATAGAGGAGACCGTTGTGTTCAAGAATCTTGGAATGGCTGTGATTGACGAGCAGCATCGTTTTGGTGTGGAGCAGAGGGCAAAGTTGTGGAAGAAAAACGAACTTGCTCCGCATATCCTTGTTATGACTGCCACGCCGATTCCGCGTACACTTGCAATGACACTTTACGGCGACCTTGATGTTTCGGTAATTGATGAACTGCCTAAAGGCAGGTCGAAAATTATCACTCGTCATTTTACTGATGCATACAGGCTTAAAGTTTACGGCTTTATGCGTAAGCAGATAGAGGAGGGGCATCAGGTGTATGTGGTTTATCCGCTCATATCTGAATCGGAGAATACCGATTTGAAGGATTTGGAAGATGGCTACGACAGAATAACCAGGGAGTTCCCGATTCCAAACTACCATGTGGCAGTTGTTCACGGACGAATGAAGCCCGACCAGAAGGAGTTGGGAATGAAGCTGTTCGAGAAGAACGATGCACAGATTATGGTGGCGACCACCGTAATTGAAGTAGGCGTGGATGTGCCTAATGCTACAGTTATGGTTATCGAGAGTGCCGAACGGTTCGGCTTGTCGCAGTTGCACCAGTTGCGAGGCAGGGTAGGACGTGGTAGTTCGCAGTCGTATTGCATACTTATGACCAAGCCCAATCTTTCCGAAAATGCCTACAGCCGCATATCTACTATGGTCAATAGTACCGATGGATTCGAAATTTCCGAAACCGACCTTAAGTTGCGCGGTCCGGGCGACATGGAAGGCAAGCAGCAGAGCGGATTTGCAATCGACCTCAAGATGGCGAGCCTCAGCCAGGACGGACAGCTGATACAATATGTCCGCGACATTGCCAACGAAATCCTCGATGATGATCCAACGCTTTCGAAGCAAGAAAACGAACTGCTGTTGACTGCATTGAAAAATTTCAATAGGAATAAGGTGGATTATGGAAGCATAAGTTAAGACTTTGTAATATGCCTTAAATCCAAATTTTATAATTTTGCCGCAAAATATATTCAGTATGAATTTTGAAGATCTCCGTATATCAAAGCAGCTTATTAATGCTCTTGAAGATATAGATATTGTTGAACCTACGCCAATTCAGCAAAAATGTTATCCACGTATAGTTGCTGGTGCTGATGTTGTAGGTGTTGCACAGACTGGTACAGGAAAAACTTTCGCATATCTTCTGCCAATTCTTAATTCTCTTGAATTTTCTACCCAAAGGAATCCTCGAGTGCTCATACTTGTGCCTACGCGCGAACTTGCGGTACAGGTTAGGGATGAAGCCGAAAAATTGGCAAAGTACAAGAGTTTCAGGATTAAAAGCGTATATGGAGGAGCCAATATTAATACTCAGAAAGACGATTTGTATTCTGCGGGATGTGATGTGCTGATAGGAACACCGGGAAGAATATACGATATTGCAATGACCGGAGTATTGCGTTTTGCATCAATAAAGCGGCTTGTTATTGATGAGGTTGATGAGATGTTGAGCCTTGGTTTTCGTCCGCAGTTGGAGCAAATATTCGAAATCTTGCCACAAAAACGTCAATCCCTGATGTTTTCGTCAACTCTTACCGATGAGGTTAATGCATTTATAGGCAAGTATTTCCGTAGCCCTGAAACTATTGAGGTTACGCGCCGTTGTACTCCCATCGAGAAAATCGAGCAACGCGTTTATATGATGCCGAATTTTAACACCAAGGTTAATTTCCTGTACAAGATTCTAGCTGATGCCGAAGAATATCCAAAGGTGCTCATCTTTGTAGAAAGCAAGAAAATCGCAGATCTGCTTTTTGATAGGCTGAATGAGAAATTTCTTGGCAGGGTAGGGGTGACACATTCCAACAAGTCGCAAAACTATAGGTTCAATGCCGTTAAAAAATTTGAAGATGGTGTGTTTAATATATTGATAGCTACAGATGTAGTCGCACGAGGCATAGATTTCGCCAATATATCGCATGTAGTGAGCATGTCGCCACCAGAAAATTCGATTGATTATATACATCGCATAGGACGTACAGGACGTGCCGACAAGGATGGTGTTTCTTTGCTTTTGGTAGCTCCTTACGAGAAGGCCAGATACGAGGAAGTGCGTGCTATTGCTGGCAGCAACGTCTCTGATTTGGATATGCCCACTGATGTTGAAATTTCCAATTTGCTAATGGAAGATGAGAAGCCTGTTGTATCGCATAAAATATATATTAAGGCTCCTTCCCTGAAAAATTCAGGTGGGGCATTTCATGAGCGAAGTGCCAAACGTCAGAAGACTAATTCGGGCGGTCTAAAAGACAAGGCTAAACGGAAAAGGGGCAGGTAGCTCTTGGTATATGCTGCTAATTTCCTTTGTATGGCAAATGCGTTGTGCTTTGTAGTGCAGAAATGTTTGATTTTATTGAATATATAATATGTGTTTGACTGGCATTGTTTGATATAATATTTTGGTAGCTGTATCTAAAAATATGTTCTGCAGTTATAATAGAAGACCAGTTCAGGCAACCTTTCAAAAATGATTTCTACCTTTGACACGGTAAAAAGTGTAAAGGAATATAGTATTAATGATTTGGGTAATCCATTTGTTTATAATGGTTTATCCATGTATATAGTAATTTAAATTTTTTAGTATATGAGAAAATTTCTATTGGCTACAATGGCCATTTTGTGGTTGCTTACCAGCTTAGGCGGTAAGCTTGTGGCACAGGAAAACATTGCGGTGTGGAAGTTCCCAGCCGGTGTTACTGATGTCACATGTGTGTCGGATATGATTTCGGCAACGGACTGTAGTTTCTCTTCGGAGGGTACGGTTTCGGCTTCAGGAACTAACAATTCGAACACTTCTCTCTGTGGCGATACGGACGATACCAAGTCGTTGCAGGTGAGTGGACAGGCTGGAGGTTCGATAGTCTTTAAGATTTCGGCTGCGCCGTTCCGAAGCATTTCGATTTCATACGATCTTCGTGGTCATCCTAACATGACTTATCATGGTTATACCGACTATGTTTGGTCGTATAGTACAAACGGAACGACCTTTACGGATGCTCCTGCAGCAACAGCAATTACTGGTTTTACAGAAACGACATTTACGGCCCAGACTGCCGACTTCTCGTCGATTAGCGCATTGAACGGCAGTAATGAAGTTTGGTTCAAACTTACGATGTCTGGTGCTGAAGGTGCAAGCGTTGCTTCGAATATCGACAACGTTGTGATCTCGGGTTTCCCGATGACATGCTTGACTCCTGTTAATGTTTCTGCTGTAGCCGAAAACACGAATAGTGCTACGATTTCTTGGGAACCGCAGGGAACAAATGAAGAGTCTTATACCTTAGTATACTATACGGGGTCATTGGGTGCAACAACATTGAACTCTATGGTTGAGATTAATTCATCTAATGTTATTGCTAATGTTACCAGTCCTTACACTTTAACTGGTCTTAATGCAAACACTACTTATTATGTATATGTGCGTGCAAACTGCGGTGGCAACGACAATAGCTTGTGGTCGCAGGGCGTTTCGTTTACGACTCCAGAACCTGTTGTCCATGTGATAACTATTGGTGACGGAACAGGAACGGGTTATCAGGCTCCTGTAAATACATTCTACAATTATTCGCTTTCTCAGCAGATTTATACTCCTGACGACATAGAGATGGCAGGAACAATTTCCTCTGTCGCATTTTATTACGATTATACATCGTCATTCTCTATGGCGGGAATAAAGTTGTATATGAAGCACACGACTAAATCATCATTTGCAAGTAATTCCGATATGGTTTCTCTTGATGATGCTACTTTGGTTTATGATGGTGTTTTTGGCGCGGAGGGTGCTGGTTGGATTACTTTGCCACTTTCAACTCCATTCGAGTACAATGGTACCGATAATCTATTGATTTGCATGTACGACCAGACAAGTGGATATCCTGGCTCATCGTATAAGTTTAGGTACACAAGTACAGGCGATAATTACACTTCGATTATGTACTATAGTGATTCCTATACACCGGACATTAATAATGTAAGCTCTTTCTCTGGCTCCAAGACTTATAACAAATACCACAACAATATTCAATTGGGAATTGCTCCTAATGGTAATGTATGCTTTAGGGTTTCTGATGTTGTCGCAACTAATCTCACAGCATCTTCTGCAGTCATAGGGTGGACTGCTGGCGCTGAAGAAACAGCATGGGTCTTGAAGTATGGTCTTGCTGGATTCGATGTTGAATCTGCAGGTACAGAAGTTTCTGTTGAAACAACTCCTTCTTATTCATTGAGCGGTTTGAGCGCAAATACGACATACGATGTATATGTAAAGGCTATATGTGGCGATACAGAAGAGAGCAGATGGACGAAAGTTTCGTTCACTACATATTGTAGCACACAATCTATACCATATACACAGAATTTCGAGGGCTTTGATAATTATGCTCTTCCGAGTTGTTGGACTCGTTTAGCATCATATACATCTGGTACTTATACATATCCGTGCGTATATAATAGTACAACCTACGGACTTGATGGTTCAGCAAAGTCGCTGAGAATGTATACCTATTATAGTAATAATGCGCCTGAAAATATTATTGCCATGCCACCAATGGACGACATAAATACTTTGCAGGTATCGTTCTGGGCAAGGTACTACAGCACAAATCCACAGTCGTTCCAGCTTGGTTATGTAAAGAATGGTGAATTTACAGCAGTACAAACTATTACTAGTCTTACTACAACATATCAGCAGTTTATAGTATATTTGAATGCTGTTCCTGCTGATGCAGAGGCAATAGCATTCCGTTCTTATCATGCAACTTCTAGTTCTTATGTACATATCGATGATATAGAAGTAAGTCCTTTGCCAACTTGTGTTGAGCCTCAGAATATTGTTGTTTCTAATATTACAGCAACAACTGCTTCGATTTCATGGACGGATGTATTGCCTACAACTGCATGGCAGTACCAGCTCGGTGATGGTGATATCACAGATATCGATGCAAAACCGATTGAACTTACTGGCCTTAATGCAAATACCGAATATACAATAAAGGTTCGCTCTGCTTGTGGTGTGGATTACAGCGATTGGACAACTACAACATTCAGGTCTGCTTGTGAGTCAATCGTCACTTTCCCGTGGACAGAAAATTTTGAAAATTTAAGTGCAAACACTTCTACAAGCTACTCTGCAACCTACGCAGTTAATGCTCCTTGTTGGGAAAATGAACATATTTCTGGTGGCGGTTCTTACTTGTTCCATATAACCTCATACGCCCAAGCTGGTAATAGTACTAATAAATTACAATTGCCAGATATGTCTAATGGAACACAAACAAAGCTTGTTCTTCCTGTAATGAATTTGTCAGATGAACATAGTTATGTCTTTGGCATAGATATTTACCGTAGTACTTCAGGAACCTCATATACTTCTGAAGGTGTAAGGGTCTTTGCAAGTGCTAACGGAGAAATTGAAGGCGCTACCGAATTGGGATTCCTGTACCGAAACTGCGGACAGACCGATGGTAATGTTGTTACCGCAGAGGCAAGTACTGGTTGGTATTCGTATTTGTTCGATATTCCATTCACAGGTACGTGCTATATAATCTTAAGAGGTGAAAGCCAGTACGGTACTTCAACCTATATGGATAATTTAATAGTCCGTGAAAAGTCTTCATTAGCAGAAATCACAGCCTTCTCATTCGCAGAAGATGCTGATGTTGCTGTTATCAATAGCGCAGATGCAACAGTTACCAGCTTGGTTTCTTATCAGACAGAAAGCTTAAACGGCCTTGTTCCAACAATTGCAATTTCCGACTATGCTACAATAGCTCCTGCAAGCGGTGTTGCTCAGGATTTCACGGGACCGGTTACTTATACAGTAACTGCTGAAGACGGAACAACAACCAAGGAATGGACTGTTAATGTAAGCAAGGTTGCTACTGCTTCAACTGCTAAAGATATCCTTTCTTTTACCTTCTCGGGACAGTCAAGAGAAACTGATATCGATGTAGAAAACCATACAGTTACTGCATACGCAGCATGGAACTACGACTTCGCAAACAACATAGCTCCGACTATCACAGTTTCGCCACAGGCAACAATTTATCCTGTAAGCGATTCGTCAATAAATTTTGCAACACCTGTTACATATACGGTTACAGCTGAGGACGAAAGCACTCAGGATTGGACGGTTACAATAATCAACGACCCGTATGCTTGTGTAAACCCATTGGCAAGCACATTCACGGCACCTGAGATTGCTCCTACTTCTGCAACTATTGCTTGGTGGCATCGTTACCTCGAAACTTCTTACAATGTTAAGATTTCGACAACTGCAATGACCGATATGACTGCTACTGCCAATACTTTCGACGGCGTTGTAAACGACACAACCATAACATTGACAGGTCTTGCTGAAAATACATTGTACTATGTATATGTTCAGTCTGCATGTGGAATCGAAACTTGGACAAGCTATTCGTTCAGAACAATTATTACTCCTGCAACTGTTCCATACAGCCATGCTTTCGAAGATGCCACCGAGAACAATTCATGGGTTCTTATAAATGGTTCGCAGACCAACAAGTGGTATATAGGTACAGCATCAAGCAATAGCGGTAATGGTCTGTACATTTCTAATGATAATGGAACAACAAATGCTTATACCGTAGATTTGCTTTCATTTGCTTATGCTTATAGGACTATAAGTATGGAAACTGGTGACTATGTTGTTTCATACAAATGGAAAGCACAAGGTGAAAGTCAATATTATGACTTTATACGTGTTTGGTTAGCTCCAGCTTCATTTGCATTTACTGCAGGACAGTCACCAAATGGCGGAACAAGTGTATATGATTATTGGTCTGGTAATAATCCAAGCGGATGGATTTCTTTGGATGAAAGTCATAGTTTGAATCAAGTTTCATCATGGCAAAGCCAGACTTTGACAGCCAGTGTTCCAGCAGGTACCTACAATCTGGTATTCATGTGGGCTAACGATGGTAGCGGTGGTTCACAGCCTCCTGCATCTATTGACAACATTAGCATTACACAGATTACTTGCCCTGTAGTTTCTAACCTCGAAGCTAGCAATATCACGACAACCTCTGCTGATATTACTTGGACTGAACGCGGAACTGCTACTGCATGGGATGTAGTTTTCTCGGCTGAAGAACTTGGCGATACACAACTTGCAGCTGCAACTCCAGAATATGTAGATGCAGCAAGCTATCAGGCAACAGAACTTACACAAAATACACCTTATTACATATATGTTCGCGCTCGCTGCTCGGCAGAAGACCAGTCCGAATGGGTTGCATTGCAGTTCCGTACCGAATGTGGAGAAAATGCTATTCCGTATACGCAGAACTTCAACGATTATGCTGCAACTGGTTATTCAACAGCAGGTGTAATGCCGGATTGCTGGAGAGTAAACTATTCGGGTACATCACAGAACTATGCTCCGCATGTATGTAATTATACATATTATGCTCCTGGTACAGACAACTATATTATAATGGTTGCTGCTCAGAATGAAACAGTAGGACAATATTCGTACGCTATATTCCCACATGTTGAAGGCGGTTATGCAAACAGATTTGTTTCGTTTGACAAACGAATCAGTAGCGTTAGCAACGGTACATTGTCGCTTGGTTACATGAATGGAAATAATTTTGTTTCTCTTACTGATGTAACTGTAACAACAGCGGGAACTTCATTCTCTTATGTTGTACCTAATACAGTTCCTGCCGAAGTTACACTTGCTTTCAGGCTTGCCGCTACTTCGACATCATACGCATATTTGGGAATCGACAATGTATTTGTTCGCGAAACATCGTCGGACAACACCATTCTTTCGTATTCGGCATCAACCGATCAGGGCAATGCTATATGCTCGGTTGACAATGAGGCTCACACTATTTCGGTAGAGCTTCGTTCGGGTTATGTTGCTGGTAATGGTATCAGACAGATAATTGTTCCTAACGATGAAAATGCAATAGTACAGCAGCAGACTGCAACTGATTTTGTAACTCCGCCTAACTACTTACAGTGGTTTATGACTACAGCAGATACCGCAGTTGTATATAAGGTGACTGCAGAAAACGGTGCTGAACAGCTTTACAATGCAACTATAACAGTTGAATCATGTGCTGCTCCATCAGTTTTGGCTTCAGAGCAAACGTCCGCAACCAATGTAAACTGCTCGTGGACTCCTGCAGAAGGTACTTCTGCATGGGACTTCTACTGCTCAACAACTCAGTTGACACCAGCAGACCTCAACGCACTTACATCAAGCGACTATACAATAGTTAATGTCGCAAATACCAGCTATACCGTAACAGGTGAAACTACTTACTACTGGTATGTACGCACCGATTGCGACGGAAGCTACAGCGCATGGCAGGAAAGCTCGTTCACAACTTGGGAAAACTGCGTTGCTCCTACAAATATTAATACTGCAGTTATTAATGACAATGACATAGTTGTTTCTTGGAATGTTCAGGATAATCTGCCTCTTGGAGAAGCATACGGCATAGGAGCAGATAGCTTTGAAAGGAATCAGGTTAGCGAAGGTTCGTTGTCATATACCAATGGAACTTATCCATGGTCAATAGTTTCTGCGGATGCTCATTCCGGAAGCAAGTGTCTCGTGAGTGCAAGCGGTAATCATTCAACCACTTCAGAGATAACCGCAACAGTAAATTACGACGAACCATTTGAGTTCTCGTTCTGGTACAAGGTTTCTTCTGAGTCCGGTTGGGATTATTTCTATTTCTATTTGGATGGTGAACAAAAACTCTCACAATCTGGTACAGTGGCATGGTCGCAGTACACGACTACATTGGCTGCTGGTAGCCACACTTTGTCGTGGAGATATACAAAGGACGGTTCTACATCAAGCGGAAGCGACTGTGTATGGATTGACGATGTCACATTGCCAATGTATATGATGGTTCCAGGTGGAAATTCAAGCGTTGTAGTTTATAGGAATGATGTTGAACTTGCAACAGTTCCTGCAACTCAGACTCACTATACAGACGAAGGTCTTGAAACTGGCAACTACTGCTACACCATTAAGACTATATGCCGCGCAGGCAGCGAATCCGATTTCTCGGCTCCTGTATGCCAGGATATCACCTCTTGTTTGGCTGTAACTAACATGTCGGCTACTAATGTTACCGCTAATTCGGCTACAATAAGCTGGGCTCGTGGTGATGCTGAAACAGCATGGAACATTACAGTAAATGGCGGTTCGCCTATTGCTCTTACCGAGGCATCGGAAGGTGTAACTGTTAATGGAAATGTTATTACATATGATGTTGCAGGTCTTGAACCTATGACCGACAACACTGTTGCCGTTCAGTCGGACTGCGGTGGTTCTTTGAGCCAGTCGTGGACTAGCATAAACTTCACAACTGACCGTGTTCCTGCAACATTGCCATATATCTGCAATTTCGAAGATGCAGTACAGAACAACGGATGGGTATTAGTAAATGGTACTCAGACTAATAAATGGTACATAGGTACTGCTGTAAATCACGGTGGTGCAAATGGACTTTACATAACAAATGACAATGGAACAACAAATGCATACACTACTAGTGCGGCACAGTTCGTTTATGCTTACAGACAGATAGCTGTTCCTGCAACTTCGGATTATGTTGTTTCGTATGACTGGAAGGCAAACGGAGAAGGCAACTACGACTATATCCGTGTTTGGCTTGCTCCAACTACAGCAACATTGACAGCAGGTCAGCTTCCAAATGGTTCGACTAGTGCAAATAGCTACACTTCAACAACTCCAACAGGTTGGATTTCGCTGGATGGCGGTAGCAAGTTGAATCTGGTATCATCATGGCAAACTGAGAATATGACACTTACTATTCCAGAAGGTAACTACAACCTGGTATTTATGTGGGCAAACGATGGTAGCGGTGGAACTCAGCCTCCTGCAGCTATCGACAACATAGATGTTCACGAAGTTTCTTGCCCGACTGTTGGCGAACTCGTTGCTGATGCAAGTGGTATTACAAACAACTCGGCAGTAATTACTTGGGTTGAACGCGGTTCGGCAGAGGCTTGGGAAATCATCGTTTCTTCGTCATCGTTGAGCGATAGCCAGCTTGCATCGGCAGAATCAGTTACTGTAACAGGAACTACTTATTCTGCAACTGGTCTTAATGCTGTAACTACCTACTATGTATATGTACGCGCTAACTGTGACGCTAGCGACAACAGCGAATGGGTAAATACAACATTCTCAACCGTCGCTGCTTGTGCAACTCCTGACGGATTGCAGGCTACCAATGTTTCTGCTACTTCGGCAACAATCACTTGGAATGGTTACACTGCATCACAATGGACTTTGGAATACAGAATCGGTACTGCTGGTACTTGGACTCCAGTCGAAAGCATCAATGAATCTTCATACACTCTTACAACTGTAGGAAATACAACCTACAATGTAAGGATTAAGGCAGTATGCGGTGTCGATGAGGCAAGCGACTATTCTGCAATCCTAAGCTTTACAACTCCATGCGAAGCATTGACAGTTGATGAAGATCATCCATATACTGAAGGTTTCGAGTCAACAGCTGCATACGAAATTCCTAGTTGCTGGGAACGTATTGTTTCCTATAACTCGGGAACGTATGAGTATCCGTATGTGTATAACTATTCTACTTACTCACATGAGAGCACAAATTCGTTGAGGATGTACACATATTATTATAATGCACCCGAAAATGTTATAGCAATGCCAAGAATGAACAATATCAATACTTTGCAGGTATCGTTCTGGGCAAGGTACTATAGCACTAATCCACAGTCGTTCCAGATTGGTTATGTAAAGAATGGAGTATTTACAGCTGTAGAAACTCTCTCTCTTACAGCAACACACCAGAAGTTCACTGTATATATGAACGAAGTGCCTGCTGATGCAGAGGCTATAGCCTTCCGTTCATACCACGCGACTTCAAGTGCGTATGCACATATCGACGACATCAATGTTAGCGTAATACCTACTTGTGTAGAACCTGCAAATGTTGCCGCTTCGAATGTTTTGTCTGAAACAGCATCGATTACATGGACTGATGTAAATCCTGCAACTGCATGGCAATATCAGCTCAATGGTGGCGATGTTGTTGATGTTGATGCACAGCCGATAGAACTTACAGGTCTTACTGCAAATACCGAATATACAGTAAATGTTCGTACTGTTTGCGGTACTGATGAATATTCGGCTTGGTCAAATGTAACATTTGTAACAGCATGTGATATCATATCGGCTTTGCCATGGAGTGAAAACTTTAACTCATTGAGTTCGGGTATTCCTAATTGCTGGGATAACACAGAGGGAACAACAACCACCGATTCTTACAAGTGGAATTTCTATTCAACAGGTCACGATGGCGCAGGTCTGAGATTCAATTCTTATACGAATAGCTCAGGCAATACCAATATGCTTAAGACTCCTATCTTTGATTTGTCGGCATACGATGGCGCAGTTCTGAAATTCTGGTACAAGAATCCAGCTGGTGGAGACTTCTCTGTATATGTATCAACTGATGGTGGAACAACTTATACTCAGAATACTTTGGCTACTGGTTTGACAGGAACTTCTAGCTGGACTGAAATGACATACGACCTTTCTCAGTACATGGTATCAAATGTTGTAGTTGTATTCAAGGGAACTAGCAATTATGGATATGATGATGCGTACATCTATCTTGATGATGTATCAATTCATGAACCATCGTCGGATGCAGAAATTGTTGCATTCTCATTTGCTGAGGAAGTTGAACCTGCTGTTATAAATAGTACGGATGCTACCGTTACAAGCGTTGTAGCATACTCTACCGCAAGCCTCAACGGACTTGTTCCTACTATATCAGTTTCCGACTTTGCAACTATAAGTCCTGCTAGCGGTGTCGCTCAGGATTTCACCTCACCTGTTACTTACACTGTAACAGCAGAAGACGGAACAATCAAGGAATGGACGGTAAATGTCAGCAAGATGGCTAATGCTTCATCTGAAAAGGACATTCTTTCGTTCACATTCAACGGACAGGTTGGCGAATCGGTAATCGATGCTACTGCACATACAGTTACTGCTACGGCAAGCTTTAATGTCAATATTGCAAGCGTTACTCCTGCTATCGAGGTTTCGCCTATGGCAACAATAAGCCCTGCAAGTGGAGTTGCTCAGGATTTCTCGACGCCAGTTACATATATAGTAACTGCTGAGGATGAAACAACTCAGGAATGGATTGTTACTATAACTCAAAATGAAGAATCACTTGCAAGTCTGCCTTACAGCTGCGACTTCGAGGATGTTGCAGAAAATGCAAATTGGATCCTCGAAAATGGTACTCAGGCTAACATGTGGTATATTGGTACTGCTACAAACAATGGCGGAGCCAACGGTTTGTACATCTCTAGTAACAATGGCGTAAGCAACACTTACAATACAAACAGTGAGACATATAGTTATGCTTATCGTCCTATTGAAGTTGAAGAAGCTGGTCACTATGACATCAGTTTCGATTGGAAGTCAAACGGTGAAGAATATTACGATTTCCTCCGTGCATTTGCTGTTCCCGTATCTGCAAGTCAGAATTTGGTGGCTGGCGAAGACAATGGAATCGAAGCATATTATTCAACTGGTTATGTTCCTACTGGCTGGATTGATATTGCAAATCCTGCAGGTGAACTTAGCGCAGAAACTACTTGGCAACACAGCGAAAAGGCAGTTGCCCTTGAAACTGGAATATACAATGTAGTATTCTTCTGGGAAAACGACCTTTCTGATGGTGACCAGGCTCCTGCTGCTATCGACAACATTAGCATCGAGCGTTCTACATTCACAATCACAGCTTCTGCTGAAGGTTTCGGTTCGATTGAGCCATCCGGTGAAATTTCTGTTGCTGATGGTGCTACTCAGTCATTCACTATGACTCCTATCGCTGGATTCGCACTTTCGAGCCTCTTGATTGATGGTGTTGACCAGTTGTCGCAGGTTGTAAACAACACCTACACATTCGAAAATGTAAGTGCTGACCATACTATCGTTGCTTACTTCGATGCAGAACATATCATTACTGCAACTGCAGGCAATGGTGGTACAATTAGTCCTGCTGGACAGGTCACTGTTGGAAACGGTGGAAATATGACTTTCACAGTTACTGCAGATGAAGGTTATGTTGTTTCAAGCGTACTCGTTGACAATGTAGAACAAATTACAGATGATGTTGTTAGAACAACTTTCAACTACCCCTTCACAAATGTAACAGAGGACCATACAATTGCAGCTTCGTTTGTAACTGCTCCATCGCACATAATTACAGCTACGGCAAGTGCAGGTGGTTCTATATCGCCGAGCGGTCAGGTTACTGTTCCTTACAATGGTTCGCAGACATTCGAATTTACTCCTGACGAAGGTTACAGACTGGCTAACATAGTTGTTGATAATGGTCCTGCTACTGCAGAAAATAACACTTACACATTCACAAATGTTATTGAAGACCATACCATCACTGCTAACTTCGCTGTTAACAGCTACAACTTGACAATACATTATGTATATGCCGACAACACAACTGCAGCTCCAGATCATACAGAAACAGTAGCATTCGGTACTGAATATTCTGTTGCATCTCCTGCTATTGCTGGTTATACTGCCGACCCAGAAACGGTTGCAGGTACAATGCCGGCACAGGATGTTGAAGTAACTGTTACATACAATGCAAACAGCTACACATTGACAATACATTATGTATATGCCGACAATACAACTGCTGCTCCTGATCATACTGAAACCGTTGCATTCGGTGCAACATATTCGGTTGAATCACCTGTTCTCGATGGTTACACAGCTGACCAGTTGACAGTTGCAGGTACAATGCCGGCAGAAGATGTTACAGTAACTGTTACATACACAGCTAACGCTCCAGAAACCTACACATTGACAATACATTATGTATATGCCGACAACACAACAGCTGCTGACGATCATGTAGAAACCCTTGCTGCAGGTGCAACTTATTCTGTTGCTTCTCCAGTAATTGACGGTTACACTGCTGACCAGCCAACAGTAGCAGGCACAATGCCGGCACAGAATGTTGAGGTTACAGTAAGGTACACTGCTAATTCAACTGAAACTTACACATTGACAATACATTATGTATATGCCGACAATAACACTACCGCTGCTGCTGACCATGTAGAAACCCTTGCTGTTGGTGCAACTTATTCTGTTGCTTCTCCAGTAATCAACGGTTACACTGCAGACCAGCCAACTGTAGCAGGTACAATGCCGGCACAGAATGTTGAGGTTACAGTAAGGTATACTGCAAATACAACAGAAACCTACACTTTGACAATACATTATGTATATGCCGACAACACCACCGCAGCTGCTGATCATGTAGAAACTCTTGCAGAAGGTGCTACATATTCGGTTGCTTCACCGGCAATCGCTGGTTACACTGCCGATCAGGCAACTGTCGCAGGTACAATGCCAGCTCAGGATGTTGAAGTTACTGTTAGATATACAGCTAGCTCGTCGACAACTTACACAATTATAGCAACGGCAGGAGCAAACGGTACTATTACTCCAAGTGACATTGTATATGTTCCAGAAGGAGCAAACCAGACCTTCAGAATTACTCCGAACAGTGGTTACCGTATTGCTACTGTAATGGTTGATGGTGTAAATGCTATGGATGATGTTGTTGACAATCTGTACACCTTCTATAATGTAAGAGCTGATCATAGTATTGATGTTACATTCACAAATAGCGATGCTGTTGATGAATACACTGCTGGTTCGTTGTCGGTTTACCCGAACCCGAACAACGGTATGTTCAGCATTGACTTTGCTAATATCAACGGTGAAGCTACCTACCAGCTCATAGATGCTCGTGGTGCTATTGTTGAAACTCGTGACATCAATGTGATGAACGGTGATACAATGAACTTCAGCTATGAACTCCGTCCTGGTGCTTACTTCGTAAGGGTAATCACTGCCGACAGGGTTTATGTTGAGCAGATTGTTGTTGAATAATCAACGCGATTTGAATAATAAAAAGGTCGTCCATTCGGGCGGCCTTTTTTGTTAGTCAAAAACCTTGAGAAGACAACCATGACAACCTTGGACAACGTTGCAATTCGATCAAAGAAGGTTGTCTTTTGAAAAAGAAGACACCCTTGACTACCTTGGACAACATTGCAACTCAAATAGAAAAAACTTATTGTTGTCCGCTAAAAATAGGAATAGTACATGTAATTAAAACATTATCAAATGTTTATGTGACAATATGAATAAGAGGGCTCGTCCGAAAACCTGATTGAACCAGCGATACGGAACGGGGAGCTGTGTGAAATCGGTTGTCCGAAACGTTGCTTGCAACCTCACGAAGTAATCTGTTAACGGATTATTATAGAGCAGATTACTCACTTCGTTTCGTGAGAGAGTTCCGTACAAACAGGCTCACACGACACGTTCCTTAGTCGGTTCGCTTTGTTTTACGGAATGACCAAAGAGAGTTTTGCGGACAACAATGGGAAAAAGTTGTCATTGTTGTCCCTGTTGTCTTTTGAGAAAGGAAGACAACCATGACAACACTGGACAATGTTGCAATTCGAACGAAAAAAGTCCTCATTTCTTGTTCTTGTTGCCTTTGAGAAGAAGACAACCTAGACAACTCTGGACAATGTTGCAATTCGAACATGGAAAAAAGTTGTCTTTGTTGTCTCTGTTGTCTTTTGAAAAAAGGAAGACAACCTTGACCAATGATATGGTACATATAGAAAAAAATGAGGCTATCCAAAATATGGACAGCCTCATTTGTAAATAGTTAAACAATTAAATTACTTTACAACCTTAATGGTTTCGTTAATGCTGTTGCCAGTTACACTGATGAAGTAAACGCCTGCGCCATAATTGTCGGTTGCAATTTCTACGTTATTGCTACCGCTTGTAATTTGTGCGTTAGTCGTGTAAATCATCTGTCCGCTTACATTGTAAACGTTAATTGCAACGTTATCATTTTCGTTTGCTTCAATTACAATGTTCAGCATTTCGTTGAATGGGTTCGGGTATGCACTTATGCTTGATTCAACCGTGAATTCTTCAACAGATTCAGTTCCACCAGTGAGGTAAAGACGTGTCGAGAATGACGAAACTGCTCTCTGGCCGTTGCAACGCAGATAAAGGTTGAATGCATAAATACCTGTTGCGAGAGTGTCAACTGGATAGTCAACAACGAGTTCGTGTACTGGACCATTCTTTTCGATGAGAACCCAAGTTACATGATATGTTTGAGTACCTGCTTCAAGTTCAACATTTGTAACATGGGCATCAGCAATTGCCGAGCTATTGATGCAGGTATCAACGATGCCTGCAACCTCTTCTACGATTTCGTTGCTAATCTGGTCAGCCGAAGGCAATTCGATATAGAGGCAACCGCTAACTTCGTTGTCGGCTGCATCGGTTACATTTACGCAAACTGCACCGCTTTCGTAGATTGCAAGTGCCTGCTGGTCGCTGTAGGTGCTAGGAACATTCCATTCGTAGCTGTATGGCGGAACACCGGCAATTGCCTGAACATGTGCCACTGCAAACGGAACATCAACTGGTCCATCAGATGTAGGAACGGTAATAACTTCGATATGGTAGTTTACATCAATGTAAAGCTCGTCGAAGAGGTTCTCTGAAGGAACATATTCAACATTGAAAATTTCTGCGCCAAAGCAACCGTTGTTGTCGTTAACATATACCCAATATTCATCAGGATAAAGACCTGAAATTGATTCTGTTGTTTCGCCATTTATCCAGTAGTAAGTATAAGGAGCTTCACCGCCTGTGACAGTCAAACTTATCGAACCATTTGGATTTGTTAAACTTGTTGAATTTACAACATTGCCAGTAACATATATTGGAACATTTTCGCAGTCAGCAGGAACAGCTTCAATTGTGCTGAATTCCGAGCAACCTCTTGCATCTACTATTGTGTAGAAATGCATACCCGGGGTAACATTTTCTATAGTCAATGTATCTGCATCAGCTGTGTAGGTGTCGCCATTTTCCAATGTAACTACGTATGGAGCAGTACCATTGTTAATTCTCAATGTTACACTTCCGTTGTTGTATTGGCTATAAGAAACAATCTGGCAATCGGATTCCAAAGTAATGGTTGTGCTGTCGGTAGGAACAATAACCATACATCCTCTTACATCCATAACGCCAATAAGATATTCACCTGCAGAAAGATTGCTTATTACTATAGGCATATTGCTGGTTGCATAGTTGTAGTAGAAGGAATATTCTCCACCTATCAGCTTGTAGTAGGTGCCATAGTATGGAGCATAACCGCCAGCAAGTTCGATTGTTACCGAACCGTTTTCAATTTCTGCTGAAGTTGGATTGCTAACAGTATAGTTTACAAGTTCCAAACTGCATATTTCGCTTTCCTCAACCCTGACCTCTGTTACACAGCCGTTTGCTGCTACAATTTCGTATCTGCCAACTGTCAGACGGTCTTCAGGAATTCTGAATGTCGAAGTTGTGGTGCTACCGATGAATGGATCAGAAAGGCCTTCACAATATATTGATATTGGGTAGTAGTCGTCGCCTTCGGCAATAATGTTGACAACAACGTCTGAACTTGAATTGTAGGTAAGACGGGCAGCCATGCTGCATGTAGGCATTTCGGAAATTTCCACGGTGGTAATACATCCGTAAGCATCCATGATGTACAGAACCAACGATGTGTCCTGCATTTCGTATTCGGACAAATAGAATTCGATGTTGTCGGTTTCGTACATTGCGCCACCCCATGTCGGGTCGTAGCTGCTTATTATGTATGGAGCCATACCATTGCTGATACTGATATGTACAACTGCATGCGGATTTTCATCACCTGCTGCAAGGTTCATAGGTGTAATGCCTGTGATTTCAGCAGTTATTGTGCAGTCGAAATCAACAGTGTAGTCGCCTTCTGTACTAGCAACGCAACCATTGTGATTTACATTAAGCATGTATGAGTATTCCAACAAGCCGAATTCAACAAACTCGCTGGTGTTGAGAATTCTTCCATGATAAACATTACCATTTATAAACCATTCGTAATCGTTGTCGTCGGGATAAATCTGAGTTTCTTCCTGCGTATCCATTACTTCTGCAATGAGCATTGAAGCTGATGTAGAGTCGTTTGTATATGTTTCAACCGATACCGACATTGTTTCGCAGTTAACAAAAATTTCTATAGAACCGAACGAGGTGCATGAGCCAGTTACATCTTCCTTGTATCCGTAAATTCTGTAAGTACCGCCAGCAAGTCCGTCGAAAACATAGTCAAGGTCTGCTTCCGAAACCAGATAGTTGCTACCAATATAATCACCGTCCTCGTTGAAAACGAATACATGATATGGGAACATGTCGCTTGTGCCGAATCCGACATTTGTGATGGCTCCGTTATTATTCAAAACTGATGGGAATGTAACATTAATTTCGCTTATAGGTGAGTAGCATGAAGGTGTCATGTTGTATTCGTCGCACGAACCTTCAATCATAAGTTCGCATCCGTTATAATTAACATAAAGTTCGTATGCTTCGCCAAGGTCCTGATACTCGTAGTATGCGCCATAATAACCATCGTTCCAAATATATTGAACATTGTTTAGCATAACAGTATCACGGTTTTCGTTAAAGGTGAATGCCTGGGCATACATTACATTCGGCATAAGTGTTAAAGTGTCGTTTGAGTCGCTGAGCCTCGAGACATTGACATATAAATTGCAGTCTCTTTCAATTGTGAAATACATTGTGTCTGTGCAAAGTCCATTGTTATAATGGATTTCAAAGGCATAATCTCCAGCAGCAAGGCCCGAAACTGTAGCGGAATCAATTGCACCATCAACATATTGAACGTTCGCGTAGAAGTTTTCAACATTGTGAACAGCGCCCCAGAAGTCAACACTTTCGACTGGTCCACCAACAATAACAGAAACAGAGCCCTCATTGTTTTCCAATCCTGCAGGTCTAAGGTCCAAAAGGTCATACCAGAAACCTTCGCAGAGGTCAACATAATTTGCTTCGAACGTAGTTGTCCAAGAACAATCGTGTGCGAATACCTGAGCTTCGACATTATACAGTCCGTATTCCAAATCTTCAATGTCAGAAAAGTAAATTTGTTCCATTCCGTAACCGCCATTTTCGTAGACAAGAGAACCATTGCTGTAAATATGCCATACAATGGAATCGAAACTATAAACTTCGGCTCCAGTGTTGTCGGTAAGGTAAACACTTGCATAATTGTTTTCAAGTCTGCTCGACAAGAAAACATTTTCATCGCAGTTGCCATCTCCAACAGTTACACCCTGCTCGTAAGTGCCAGTTCTTCCATGGTCATCGGTCATCTGGATAACGTAAGTGCCGGGAATGAGGTTGTCAACCATAAACATGTCAGTAGTATCATCTTCAACTATCATGTAACGACTGCAGTATGTACCCGAAGTCCCCATAACATTAATTTCCACCGGCAAGGTATATCCCTCGGCAGTGAATGAAACATAACCGTCCCACCTTAATTCGGTGTAGGTCCAGCCATCCATGTAATCCGTGTAAATGTACGGGGACGACGATTCGCTACCCTGCACATTGGATAATGTGATTTGCGCATTCGCTTGTATGGCAAAAAGTCCTGAAAGCGCAAAAACTGCTGTTATCAACAGCTTCTTAAATGTAAAAATACGCATAATTTTTAAAATTTCGTCAATGGGGCCAGTCACAAATCCAATAATTGAAACCTGGGGGCAGACCCCATATATGCCCTCATATTTCATAGCTACAAAAGTAGTCAATAATGTTTGTACTAATTTAAAAAAAGTCTGATTTTAGAGCAATCCCATTTTACGTATTACTTGTCATAAAATTATATAAACGAATCAGCAAAATATATCGCATAATCGGAGAAACACGGCTCTTTCATTTGGATAATGTTGTTGCTTATGAGACAAGTAGTTAGTGCCTGAAAAAATCCGCTGGCTGAGCTTGTCGAAGTCAAGGTGATGAAATGATATAATTCGTATAAACCTTACCCTTCGATACTTCGACTCGCTCAGCAGCCACAGGCTCAGAGGGCTGTTATATGAAAGGGCTGTGTCGGAGAAAAACATTTTTGTCCGATGTTCAGTATCAAAACAAATGCATTACATTTGCACCCGCAATATTGTATATGGATTGCGTGTCTAAGTTATTGGATTATAAAACTTTATAAAAATGACTGAGAAGAAGATATTTTCGAAACAATGGTTCTTTTCCTACTTTTTGGTTATAATTGGTAGCCTTCTGTTTGCCGTAGGCGATGTTATGTTTGTCAATCCTTATATGATGGCACCAGGTGGAACATACGGTCTGTCGAATGTGCTCAATGCTATTTGGCCGTGGAAAATAAGCTTGTATGCAATATGCATGGATATTCCTCTGCTGATAATAGGAACGTTGATCCTTGGGCCTAAATTTGGCGTAAAAACGGTGGTGTCAACTATATTGATATTTTGTTTTACCTTTTTGCTTGAAATGTTCTGGGGTTATACACCAGTAATTCACGACGGTGCAATAATGCAAACTCCAATCGAAGGTGTAAGCATGGTGGAAATACCGAATGGAGGTGGCTGGTTCATCCCCGATTATTTCCTCAATACTGTGGTTGCTGGTATAATTTACGGGCTTGCCATTGGTTTGGTATTCAGGTCTGGGGCGACATCTGGCGGTAGCGACATCATATCTATGGTATTGCACAAATATACAAAGATTTCGCTCGGAACATTAGTTCTAGTAGTAGATAGCTGCATTACACTTACGTCGCTTTCGCTTGGAGATTTCCGCCTGCCAATATATTCCATAATTCTCATTTTCATTGAAAGCAAGGTGATAGATATTGTGGTGGAAGGTGTAAAGAGCTACAAGACAATATTCATTGTCAGCGACAAGTACGAGGAGGTTCGTCAGATGATTATAAACGATCTCGAGCGTGGCGGAACCTGCATGAAAGGCATTGGAATGTACAACGGCAAGGAGCGTAATTTCATCTATACTACAGTTTCCCGTCGCGAGTTTATTCATCTGAAGGAGCAGATATACGACATTGATCCTGATGCGTTCATTAATGTAATTGATAGCAACGAGATCCTTGGTAATGGATTCAAGGCAATAAGGGAATAGTGTAAAAGTTTTTTGTTTTCATAATCTACTTGTTGCGGAGAGAACTAGTTTTTTCTCCGCAACTTTTTTTCAAAGAGTAGGGTGATTTTTTTCATATTTATGTTTGCTGTTTTGGGAATACAAGATTTGTATTGTCTAATCTTTTTTAATACCATGCTGTTGAGAAAAATTTGGTTTATGTAAAATCTGTCAGAGTATTTTTATTTTCTTTGCGTCGGTAAAAATATAGTCAAATGAGTGCTGCCGATATAGTTATAATCATAGTTGTAATTTTCTTTATAGTAAAAGGCTTTATGAACGGCCTTATTAAGGAGACTGCTGGTATTGCTGCTGTTCTTTTAGGATTGTTTGTAGCGGTAAATTTTACTTGTTGGCTGTCTGATTTTATACTCAAAAGGGATTGGTTCGATCCAAAATACATTGAGGTGATCTGTTTCGCCATCCTTTTTTTTGGTGTTTTAATTTTGGTTATTTACCTTTCGAAACTGCTGGATAAATTTGCCAACAAGATAAAGATACAATGGTTGAATAAAATAGCCGGACTTGTATTTGGGTTTATAAAAGGTCTGTTTATTGTTGCTGGATTATGCTATTTGATAGAGTTGTCGATAGATAACTTCAGCATCACTGAGCAGAAATTTTTCGAGGATTCGAAGCTTTATGCGCAGCTGCTTGGCATGTTTAAAGCCATATTCCTATAGTTCTACTGCATCCTTTCCATCAGATCCATGATGTCCGATTCCATGGATTCCGTTCTTGGCTGTTCAAGGAATCTGCAAAGTTCCTCGCCTTTCTTGTAGAAGACAATTGCTGGAAGGAACTGAACATAATAATCATCTACATTGAGCACATCTACTGTAATTTTGCTGTCGAGGCAGATGAATGTCACAGGAATATCCTTGAAATAGTCAAGATCGAAAATTTTGCAGAAACGCGGAACTTCGCGTCTTGAATTGCTTTCCCAAGTTCCCATGAAAACCTGTACGCTGTCGAATTTTTCTGGCAGTTCAAAGTTGAAGGTCTCGGTTTTTACAGTGTATGATTCGTATTCTGCCTTGAACCAGCCATCACCATGATTTTCGAGTGCTTCGCGTGTGCAGAATCCATAAAGGATGTCAATGTCTTTGTCTTCGTCGTGGATGGTTCTGTTTATCTGAGAAAATGCTGAAAATGAGCTTGCAACAATAATTGCAGCTAATAATAAATTCTTTGTCATGGTTTTATCTGTTAAATTTTAGTTTCATTGCGGATTTGTTTCTTTCAATAATCCTGCCATTTTCGAAAACAATTTTTCCGTTTACAAATGTAGTGACAATTTTTGAGTTCATGACGTATCCTTCCAGTGGAGACCACTTGCACTTGTACAACAGGTTGTCCTTTGTTATTTTGTAGCTTGTGTTCATGTCAACAAGTACGAGGTCGGCGAAGTATCCTTTACGGATGAATCCGCGCCTATCGATTTTGTATAGCTTGGCTGGATTGTGGCACATCCATTTCACAACGTCCTCAATTACGAAATGCCCTTGTTTGGCCAGTTCTATCATCACTTGAAGCGAGTGCTGTACCATTGGCGCTCCCGATGGACATTTTGTATATGGGGCACATTTTTCTTCCCATGTGTGCGGGGCGTGGTCGGTGGCTACAACATCTATTTTCCCGTCCTTTAGGGCTTGGATAAGAGCCAGTCTGTCCGATTCGTACTTTACTGAAGGATTCCATTTTATTCTAGCACCAAGTTTTTTGTAGTCTCCGTTGTTGAAGAAAAGATGATGTACGCAGACTTCGGCTGTTATTTGCTTGCTTTCCAATGGTTTGTCAGATAACAATGCAAGTTCCTTTTCGGTACTAATGTGAAAAATATGCAGGTGTGCGCCAGTGCGTTTCGCTATTTCTGCGGCTTCGCTGCTCGACTTGTAGCATGCATCTGCATTGCGTATTTCACAGTGTTTTTCCATTGGAATGTATTCTCCATAAATTTCCTTCATTCTGCTTAGGTTTTCGGCAATTATGCCGTCGTCTTCGCAGTGGGTAGCGATAAGGGTAGGGGATGCCTGCATTATTTTTTCAATGACATTCTTGTCCTTTACAAGCAGGTTACCGGTAGATGAGCCGAGGAAAAGTTTTACTCCAGCAATTTCTGAAGTGTCAATTTTTGCAATATCTTCAATGTTGTTTTCGGTGGCTCCAATGAAAAATGAATAGTTTGCAAGGGAATTTTTTGCTGCAATTTCGAATTTCTGTCTAAGAAACATCTCGTTTGTCGTTGGAGGATTTGTGTTTGGCATTTCCATGTACGAAGTTACTCCTCCTGCTACAGCAGCCCTTGACTCTGAATATATGTCGGCTTTGTGAGTTGCTCCCGGTTCGCGAAAATGTACCTGATCGTCGATTACTCCAGGAATGAGCATAAGGTTCTTGGCATCTATTACGTTTTCGTAGTCATCACCCTGACCAGCAGGTAAAATATCGTCTATAAATTCGTTATTCAGGATAATATCAAGTTTTTCTGACCTGCCTTCGTTTACTATTGTCGCGTTTTTTATTAGAGTTTTCATCGTTTTCCTTTATTACGGCAAAGGTATCATTTTTATCTTATTGCCGTATGCCAATAGTGTGTATAAGTAAAAAAATAAATTCTTTTTTTTGTCAATGGAAAAAATGTATTACTTTTGCGCTCGGGTAAGTCTTATACGACCAGCTCCCTCTGAATCCTCCAGGTTCGGAAGAAAGCAAAGGTAGGAGGTTGTAGCGGTGCGATATAAGTAGCTTACCCTTTTTTTGTGGCTA
>Ga0310786_10001182_pt1 | contig 41941 bp, 29 predicted proteins | sample AusTroGonzalo_MG_FD_203881 | JGI IMG/M metagenome (GOLD analysis project Ga0310786, IMG submission 203881) | Bovine rumen microbial communities from tropical cattle in Woodstock, Queensland, Australia - Gonzalo_03 (v2) (version 2) | ecosystem: Host-associated > Mammals > Digestive system >...
CGGGAAAGGGGCGCGATGCGGTGCGTGCGTTTGCACAGGGAGTGTGGCTTTCCATCTTCTCGATTCCGGTTCTGGTGGCGCTCGTGTTTGCCGCGTTCGCGCTTGTCGATTTTGCCGCGCACGCTCCCGATGTCGCGGCTGGCGAGAAGGCGTACATCGCAATCTATGTTCCAGGCGGCTTTTTCATGATACTGAACGGCGTCCTTGGCGGGCTCCTCACCGGGCAAGGGCGCACGGGCTGGGTTTCGGCCTGCGGAATAGTTGGCGTTCTCGTAAATATCGCCGTGAACCCAGTGTTTATTGGCGGCTGGGGTCCGATCCCTGCGATGGGCAACGCGGGCGCCGCGATCGCGGGTGTCATTTCACTCGCGTCGGTGACGGTGCTTCAAGGCGCGGCTGTCTGCCGCGATGCGCTCGTTCGCGCACATTGGCGCGATGGTGCGCTTAAGGCAGATCTTCCGTTGATGGGCAAGATTCTTTGCACTGGCTCTTTCAACGGGGTGACTTCGTTTGCCGCCTGCGTCGCGTTTACTGTATTTACGCTTGTCCTCGGGCGATACGATGCGCTTGGCGCGGGGTCTGCGAACGTGGTGTTTGCCGTCAACAACGTCTTCTACTGCACGATGTGCGCCGTTTCCGACGGCATGAGCATCGTGGGTGGGCGCAATCACGGAGCGGACGATGCGGTTGCCGTCAGGCGGACTGTTCGCACGGGGCTCTTTCTTTGCATCGTGATATTGACTGCGGTATATTCCGTGCTTCTTCCGTTTGCTGGTCCCATAGCGTCGCTTTTCTATCCTACGGACGCGGCGTTTTCAATTGATGCATGGAGCGCTTCCGTTCGTATGCTGTTCTTCATAATGCTCTTGCGCGAGATTGGAGAGGGCGTGGGGTTGGTGTTCGAGGGGGCATTGCGCGGCGTCGGCGATGTGAAGTTCGTCATGTGCGCGAAGCTCGGTTGCGACATCTGCCTATGGATGCCTGCGGTGATTGCCATTGCCATGTGCCACAAGTCGCTCATAGCGCTTTGGTGGACAATGCCCACGTTTTTCGCCGTGCTCGCCGCGATTCTCGCGCTTCGTTTCCACGGCGGGGCGTGGCGCCGCAGCCACCTCTCCGCCTAAGAGCGGTTTTTCATTTTTTACCTGTTCCACTTTTTGCCTGCTTTTGGTATAATGTCCTCAGCGAGACGGGAATATACCAATACAGCATGGTAAGGAGCAGATGAAAAATCCAAGAATCTTGATTGTCACTCCGGAGATCACGTATCTTCCGGAGGGAATGGGCAACCTTGCGGGCAAGATGTCCGCGAAAGCGGGCGGCATGGCCGACGTATCGGCGTCACTCGTCCAGGCGCTGCATAGTCTTGGCGCAGACGTCCATGTCGCGCTACCGCATTACAGGCGCATGTTCCATGTCGAGACGGCGCAACTCGTCGCGGATGAGCTGAGGAAGTACAAGAGCCACCTCCCCGACGAGCGAATCCACCTCGCCGAGGACCGCTGCTTCTACTACCGCGACACCGTCTACTCGCGCGGCGACGGCAACATCAAGCTTGCGCTCGCGTTTCAGCGCGAAGTGATAAACAACATCATCCCGCGCGTGCAGCCCGACCTCATCCACTGCAACGACTGGATGACTGGGCTCGTCCCCGCTGCGGCGCGTCGCGAGGGGATTCCCTGCCTTTTCACCGTCCACAACATCCACACGCAGAAGCTGACGCTCGCGCAGATCGAGGACGCCGGCATCGACGCGGCCGAGTTCTGGATGAATCTCTACTACGGCTATCCACCCTACAACTACGAGGAGAGCCGCAACAACAACATGATCGACCTCCAGGCGTCTGGGTGCTTTGCCGCGCACTTCATCAACACGGTGTCGCCCACGTTCCTTACTGAGATCGTCAACGGCTGGCACTCGTTCATACCCGATTCCATCAGGAACGAGATCAGGAACAAGTACAACGCCGGCTGCGCGGCGGGCATTTTGAACGCGCCCGACTCTGCCGACAACCCGCAGACGGACGCGAAGATTCCGTTTAGGTATGGCCCTGAGAACCATGCGGAGATGAAGCGCAAGAACAAGCTCGCGCTCCAGCATGCGCTTGGGCTTGAAGAGAACGCGGACAGGGCGCTCTTCTTCTGGCCGAGCCGCCTCGACCCAGTGCAGAAGGGCCCGCAGCTCCTCACCGACATAACCTACCGCTTCCTCGAGAAGCATCCTGACGCGCAGCTCGCGATCATCGCGAACGGCCCGTACCAGCAGCCGTTCTGGGACATCCAGAACTTCCATGGCATCCATTCTCGCCTCGCCGTCCACAATTTCGACGCGCGCCTTTCGGCGCTCGGCTTCGCGGCGTCCGACTTCACGCTTATGCCGTCGCTCTTCGAGCCGTGCGGACTTCCGCAGATGCAGGCGCCGATCTACGGCTCGCTCGCGGTCGCGCACAATACCGGCGGTCTTCACGACACGGTGGAGACGCTCAATGTCGCGTCCTCGACCGGCAACGGCTTTGTCTTCGACAACTACGACTCGAACGGGCTTTTCTGGGCGATGGACCAGGCGATGGACTTCTTCCATGAAGGCGCCGCTGTCCGCGAGAGGGAGATTTCCCGCATCATGACCGAGTCTCGCCGCCGCTTCAACCACGAGGCCTGCGCAAAGGAGTACATCAAGCTCTACGAGCAGATGCTCGACCGCCCGCTCGTCAAGAAGGAAGCGACGGAATAATCTGGGCGAGGCGCTATGGCAAGACTTCTCGACGATCCATATCTGAAGCCGTTTGAGGCGGCGATACGTGGACGCTCGCAGCATGCGTTCGACCGCGCGGGCGAACTTACGGCGGGCAAGTGCTCTCTTGCCGACTGGGCCTCTGCGCACGAATACTACGGGCTTCACCGCACTGCAGACGGATGGGTCTTCCGCGAATGGGCGCCAAACGCGACGAGCATGTGGCTCGTCGGCGACTTCTCCGGCTGGAAGATCGACCCTCGCTTCGAGTGCTTCAGGTTGCCGAACACCGACGTTTGGCAGTGCAAGATCGCCGTGGGGCTTATTCAAAACGGCGACAACTATCGCCTCGAAATGCGCTGGGAAGGGGGGCATGGCGAGCGAATCCCCGCGTATGCGCGCTATGTCGTGCAGGATCCCGAGACGAACCTCTTCTGCGCCCAGGTCTACGAGTCGAAGTACGAGTGGCGCAATCCGTCTCCCGCGACCAAGCTCAAGACGCCGTTCATATACGAGGCGCATGTCGGCATGGGCGGCGAGGAGGAACGAGTCCACACCTACGCGGAGTTCCGCGACAATGTGCTTCCACGCGTCAAGAAGGCCGGCTACAACGTCGTCCAGCTCATGGCGATCATGGAGCATCCCTATTACGGCTCCTTTGGCTACCATGTAAGCTCCTTCTTCGCCGCGTCTTCGCGCTTCGGCACGCCCGACGACCTAAAGTCACTCGTCGATACCGCGCACGGCATGGGGCTTCGCGTCATCATGGACCTCGTCCACTCTCATGCAGTGAAGAACGAGCGCGACGGCCTTTCGCTATTCGATGGAACCGACTACCAGTATTTCCATTCTGGGGCGAAGGGCTGGCACCGCGCCTGGGACAGTCGTTGCTTTGACTACGGCAAGACCGACGTCCTCCACTTCCTCCTCTCGAACTGCCGCTTCTGGCTCGACGAGTACCGCTTCGACGGCTATCGCTTCGACGGCGTTACCTCGATGCTCTTCTGGGACCACGGTCTCGGCGACGCGTTCACGAACTACGGCATGTATTTCAACGGCTCGGTCGACGACGACGCGTGGGCTTATCTCCAGATGGCGAACCGCGTCATCCACGAGTCCCACCCTGGCGCGATCTCCATAGCCGAGGATGTCTCTGGTATGCCTGGTGTTGCTGCGCCTGCGAATGACTGCGGCATCGGCTTCGACTATCGCATGGCGATGGGCGAGCCGGACTTCTGGTTCCGCCTCGCGGAGAAGGTGCGCGACGACGATTGGCCGATGGACGGGATCTTCTGGGAGCTCACGAACAAGCGCGCCGAGGAGAAGGTCGTCTCCTATGTCGAGTCGCACGACCAGGCGCTCGTCGGCGGCAAGACTTTCTTCTTCCAGCTTGCCGACGCGGCGATCTACTTCGGCATGGCCAAGGACCAGCACGGCATCGAGACTGACCGCGCGGTCGCGCTCCACAAGATGGCGCGTCTCGCGACCGCCGCGCTCAATGGCGGCGCGTACCTCAACTTCATGGGCAACGAGTTCGGCCACCCCGAGTGGATCGACTTCCCCCGTGCGGAGAACGGTTGGAGCTACCACCACGCGCGCCGCCAGTGGTCGCTACGGGACGATCCGAAGCTGCGCTTCAAGGGACTTGCCGACTTCGACGAGACGATGCTCGCGGAACTTAAGCAGTCGCGCGCGCTCTTCGGCGGCGGCGAGAGCGCGATTCCCACGAAGCTTGTGACAAACGAGCCGGACAAGGTGCTTGCGTTTGTTCGCGGTGACCTCCTCTTCGTCTTCAACTTCAATCCCGTGAAGTCGTTCGAGGACTATGGCGTGCTGGTTCCGCCGGCGTCTGACTGGAAGCACGCCTTCGACACCGACGAGCCGAGGTTCGACGGCCAGGGGCGCATCATGCCTGGGATGACGTATTCTCCGTCGCTCGTCCTTGACCGCGGGGAGCTCGTGCAGCAGATAAAGCTCTATCTCCCTGCCCGGACCGCGATTGTCTTAAAGCGGACGATTTGATATAATACCCGCCACTTCAGACCTCGGACTGTAGCTCAGTTGGTAGAGCACGACACTTTTAATGTTGGGGTCGCGGGTCCGATCCCCGCCAGTCCGACCACCCCCTGTGCACGGCGCCTTGTCGGTCTTGTCTCGCCTATGTCGGTGACCGTTTGGGGATTTTGTGGTATAATAGTGCGCATGAACACGAAAATTCTCTCTACGTTGGCGGCGGGGCTTGCCCTCGCTGGGTGCTGCACCTGCGATTTCGGCGTCGATCCCAAGGATCCTGTCGTCGGCAACTGGGGCCTCAAGCTCGGTTACGAGAGCATGAACGCCGGCCACATGATCGTTTCGCGTGATGCGAACGGCGCGGCGCAGGCCCTCGTCCTCTGGCGCTGGGCATCTCCGACCCCGATGAAGAACGTCGTTGTCGACGGCAACAAAATTACGTTTGACCACCCGTGGGGCTTCAAGTTCGAGGGCACTGTCGACGGCAATTCGCTCGTCGCGACGACCGTCAAGAAGGACGGCAAGCCCGAGACGACCGTCGAGGGCTGGCGCAATCCTGTCATCAAGCCCGCGTCGACGAAGGACGCGAAGTTTGGCGAGCCGATCAACCTCCTCGCTGACGGTCTTGACGGCTGGAAGCTGATGGACGAGAAGGCCAAGAACGGCTGGAAGTTCAAGGACGGCGTCCTTTCCAACGAGCTTGGCCTCAAGCCCGACGGCTCCTGGGCGGGCGGCGGCGCGAACCTCATGACGAAGCGCGCCGACTTCTACGACTTCAACCTCGAATACGACGTGCGCGTGCCGAAGAAGTCAAACTCGGGCGTTTACCTCCGCGGCCGCTACGAGTGCCAGGTGCTTGACAGCTACGGCCAGCCCGTGAACGAACACAACATGGCCGCCTACTACGGCCGCGTCGTGCCGAAGGTCGCCGCCGAGAAGCCCGCAGGCGAGTGGCAGCACGTCTCCGTCACGCTCTACAAGCGCCATCTTACCGTCGTCCTCAACGGCGTCACGATCATCGAGGATGCGCCTGTTGTCGGCATCACCGGCGGCGCGATCGACGCGAACGAGTTCGTGCCAGGGCCTATCTATCTCCAGGGCGACCACTCCGACGCGGACTTCAAGAACATGATCCTTCGCCCTGCGAAGTAAGCCATGAACGCGCTTTTCGCCATCGTCGCGCTCGTCGCGGCCGCGGCGGCGACGGACAAGTCGCCGGAAAGCCCGTCTTCAGTTCCGTCCGGCACGTGGCCGGACGGAAAGAAGGCGGCTTTCTACCTCTCGTTCGACGACGGATGCCCGACTCAGCCTAAGAACGTGTTTCCGCTTCTCGAGAAATATCGCATCCCGGGGACGTTCTACATCTGTCCTGGGTGGGATCTTTTCAAGAAATACGAGTCGGCGTGGTCGAATGCGAACGAGTACGTGTTCCTCGGCAACCACACGATGACTCACGGCAAGATTCCCGACAAGGCGGCGCTCGACAAGGAGCTTGCAGAGTGCAACGCGGCGATAGCGCGATTGCGCCCCAACCAGAAGGGGCCAATCTCTTTTGCGATTCCTTCTGCGGAATCGATGCATAGTGTGCTCGAGATAACCGACGAGGAAATCGCCGAGACATACAAACGCCACAATCTCGTGGAACGCTGGCTCTGGCACGGGTATCCTGTCCAGTGCAAGACGATCCCTGAGATGGAGGCGTACGTCGACAAGGTCATCGAGTCCGGTGGCGTAGGCCACATGGACTTCCACGGCGTCGGCGGCGACTGGCTCGATCCGGGTCTCGAGTATTTCGAGGCACTTATGAAGAAACTGGATTCGCGGCGCGGTGAGCTATGGTTCGCCACCCATATCCAGATTTACGAGCGGCTCAAAAGCCGCAAGTGAGGATTGAAGCCGCCTCCCGCCCCTCGGGGACGACGAATATAAGGATGAGGTTCGTCAAGTTGAAGAGGGCGTGATTTAGCATCGGGCACCAGATGCGGTCGGTCTTGCGGTAGATCCAGCACTGCGCGAGCCCGAAGAAAAAGAGCGCGATGAATGCCGCGTCTGGGAAGGGCTGGGCGATATAGTGCGCTGCTGAGAACAGGGCAGAGGAAATCACGAGAATTGTGATTCTCGCCGAGTGTCTTTCAATCCGGCGGGCAGGCAGCATGAACAGGAGCCATCTAAACACAAACTCCTCGATTGCCGGCAGGAGAACGAGCACCTGCGCGAGAAGCAATGCACAGGTCAGGAAATGGCGGAACGAGTCAAACGCATGGGTTATCCACGAGCGGACTACTTCGATGTTCTGCTGGTCGGGAAGCTCTATTCCAAACCATCCGGCGATGGTCTTCGTCAGAAAGCACAGGCCGATGGTCGCAGCTGCGATCACCGGCCATGCCTTGAACGTGAACTTGAGCTTGTCGTTCATTTGCCGCATATTATACCATAAACCGCCTGAGCTTAGTGTTTGTTTGGCTTGTGGATTGTACAACTTCCGATGATGTGGGGCTCGTTGATACGGCTTGGTTTATTTGCTATACTACAAGCATGAAATCTGTGGAGCGAATCAACTTTGCGGTCGTCGCCGTCACGGCGGCGCTATTCCTCGCCATTGCGGTCTTAGTCGCGTTCAGTACGTCGAGGATGATGGAGAGCGAGGCGCGCAGCACGGTCGAGAACGTAGTGAAGGCGGCAGTTGGCCGCATCGACCGCCAGATGGCGTCGGTCGAGAGCGCCGTGGAGAACTCGGCCTGGATCGTGGGGGAAAGGCTCGCCGATCCCGACTACATGTTCAGGATTACGGGTGAGCTCGTGCAGAACAACCCGTTCATAGTCGGCAGCACGATCGCCTTCGAGCCGAACTTCTTCCCGTCGAAGGGATACTACTACTCCGCCTTTTCCTACAAGGACGAAAAGGGCGAGATAAAACGCATCCAGCAGGGTGGCGAGACGTTCAAGTACCATGGCATGGACTGGTACCGCATACCGAAGGAGACAAGGAAATCCTCGTGGTGCGAACCGTATTTCGACGCGGGTGGTGCGGAGGTGATGATGTGCACCTATTCCGTTCCGCTCATAGACAAGGACGGGAATGTCTACGCCGTACTCACCTCTGACGTTGCGCTCGACGACCTGACGCGCCATATGGCGACTATCAAGCCGTATCCAAACTCCTACACCGTTCTTTTGTCGCAGGAGGGCAAGCCGCTTGTCGACGCTCCCGCCGATGCCACAACGGCGCAAAACACGGTGATGATAGCCGGAAAGGCCAGCAACGGCTGGACGGTGGAGCTCATCTGCCCCCTGTCCAACATATTGCAGAGCGCTCGCAGCCTTGTCTTGCGGATAGCGCTGTTCTCGATCGTCGGACTCGGACTCATCTTCTTCGTCTCATGGTCGTTCTCGACGCGACTCCAGCGCGCGACCGTGGCCAACGAGCGTCTCACCAGCGAGCTTGGAATCGCTCGGAAGATCCAGTCGAGCGTGCTGACGCGCAAGGCGCCGTCGTGCCTCGGGACGACCCTGCGGCCTGCGCGGGAAGTAGGGGGTGACTTCTACGACTTCCATGAGAAGGAGGGTCTTCTCTATTTCGCGGTGGGCGATGCGTCGGGCAAGGGCATACCCGCGGCGCTGTTCACCTTCCTTGCGGATGCGGGTTTCCGCATGGCGGCGGACATGGGCCTGCCGCCGGACGAGATCGTCGCCCGCATCAATGCGCTTCTCTGCAGGGACAACAGCGCATGCATGTTCGTTACTCTTTTCGTGGGGCGTCTGAACCTGTCTTCCGGACGGCTTGAGTATTGCAACGCGGGGCACATGCCGCTCGTCGTCATGCGGCCAGGCGGTGGCGCGGAGTTCCTGCCGGCGAAGAGCAATGTCGCCGCCGGGATCTTGGACGGCTATAGGTATACGATGCAGGAGACTGTGTTTGAGCCGGGTACAAAGCTGCTGGCCTACACGGACGGCGTCACCGAGGCCGAACGGTCAGACCACGAGCAGTATGGCGAGAAACGACTGCTGGAGTTCGCGTCCGCGCACGCAAAGGACACGCCGGTCGGCTTTGTCGAGCAGCTGGAGCGGGATCTGGACGCCTTTGCGGCGGGCGCTGAGCAATCCGACGACATCACGGCTCTCGCCGTCCTCGTAGGGTCGGACACTGTATAAGCACCCGCGTGAATCTTAGCCGGCTTACGTCTTCTGCTCGACTTCCGAGCCCGTTCCGCGGATCTTGATGTGAAGCTCGCGGAGCTGCTGCTCTGTCACGTAGTTGGGAGCGCCCATCAGGAGGTCCTGCGCCTTCTGGTTCATTGGGAACGCGATTACCTCGCGGATGTTGGGCGTGTCGGTGAGGAGCATCACCATGCGGTCGACGCCGGGAGCGATTCCTCCGTGCGGCGGTGCGCCGAACTGGAACGCACGGTGAAGGGCGCCGAACTTCTTGACAACGTCGTCCTTCGTGTAGCCCGCGATCTCGAACGCCTTGTACATGACCTCGACCTGGTGGTTGCGGATCGCGCCCGAGCTGAGCTCGATGCCGTTGCAGACGACGTCGTACTGGTAAGCCTCGATCGTCAGCGGGTCCTTGGTATTGAGCGCCTCGAGCCCGCCCTGCGGCATTGAGAATGGGTTGTGCGAGAATATGATCTTGCCGGTCTCGGGATCCTTCTCGAAGAACGGGAAGTCGACAATCCAGCAGAAGCGGTAGACGTTGTGCTCGCGGATGTCGTTCGTCATGTGGTCCGCGATGTCGGTGCGTACCAGCCCCGAGAGTCGGTTGCACTCGTCGACGTCGGCGGCCATGAAGAAGAGTGCGTCGGTCGGCTCCATGCCGGAGATCTTCTTCATTTCCTCGAGCTGTTCGGCCGAGAGGAACTTCGCAATGGGACCTTTAAGCTCGCCTTCCTTAGTCCAGCTGATGTAGCCAAGACCCTTGCCGCCGTTCTCCTTGACGAACGCCTCGCGCTTGTCAAACCACGTGCGCGTCTCGACGCCGACGATTCCCTTTACGAGAAGACCCTTGACGAGCCCGCCGTTCTTGACGCATGCCGCGAACGCCTTGAAGTCGGCCTTCGCGAAGAAGTCGGACATGTCGATCCACTTGAGCGGGTTACGAAGGTCAGGCTTGTCGGAGCCGTACGTCATCATCGCGTCGCGGTACTTGATGCGCGGCCACGGTGCCTCGGTGCACTCCCACGAGGAGAACTTCTTGAAGGTCTTGCCTACGACATCCTCTACGACGGCGAAGATCTCGTCCTGCGTCGCGTAGGACATCTCGATATCCATCTGGTAGAACTCGCCGGGGCTGCGGTCGGCGCGTGCGGCTTCGTCGCGGAAGCACGGCGCGATCTGGAAATACTTGTCGAAGCCCGATACCATCAGGAGCTGCTTGAACATCTGCGGCGCCTGCGGCAGGGCGTAGAACATGCCGCGGTGGATGCGGCTCGGCACGAGGTAGTCGCGCGCGCCCTCTGGCGAAGAGGCGGTCAAAATCGGCGTCTGGAACTCGTGGAATCCCTTCTCCCACATCTGCTCGCGGAGGAAGCGGATGACTTCCGAACGGAGGATGATGTTCTTGTGGAGCTTTTCGCGACGAAGGTCGAGGAAGCGGTACTGGAGTCGGACATCCTCGCTCTCGTCTGCCTTTTCGTCGGGGATGTAGAGGGGCGTCACCTGCGAGGCCGACTCCATCACGAGTTCGTTCGCCTCGATTTCGATTTCTCCAGTGGGAAGCTCGGGGTTGATCGTGTCGGGAGTCCTGAGCTTCACCTCGCCCGTCACGGTGATGACCGATTCAAGGTGCGCCTTTTCGACGAGGCCGAAGAAGCTCCTGGAGGGATGCACGACGATCTGCGTGAGGCCGTAGTGGTCGCGGAGGTCCACGAAGAGGATTCCGCCGTGGTCGCGGAGGCGGAACATCCAGCCGGAAAGTCTGACAGTCTTGCCCGCGTCAGAGGCGCGGAGCTCGTTGCATGTATGTGTACGATAGGGATGCATCAATTTTCTCCTGAAAAATTGCCGTATTATACCATAAATTGGCGTGCCGTGCTCACGTGGCTATGCAATAGCGAGCATTGCCTCGATCGCCTTGCGTGCGCGAGCTGCCGTTTCTTCTGGCACCGTGACGCGCGTTTTCATCTCGCGCAGGGCTTCTGCGAGGTTTTCGAGCGTCGTCTTTTTCATGTTCGGGCAGACAAGTCGGTCGTTTACCGGGTAGAAGGTCTTTTCTGGGTTTTCGGCCTTAAGCCGGTGTAGGATGCCGACTTCAGTGCCCACGACTATTTCCTTCGCGGAGGATTCACGGGCGAACTTGCACATACCGCCAGTTGAGAGCCGCTCGTCCGCCGCGTCGCGCACATCGCGCGCGCACTCGGGGTGGACCATCACTGGGGCGCCTGGGTGCGCGGCCTTTGCGTCGGCTATCGACTTCGCTGTAAGCGCGGCGTGAGTAGGGCAGTAGCCGGGCCAAAGGATGTACTTTCGCCCGAGAAGTCCCATTATGTGCGAGCCGAGATGCTGGTCGGGAACGAAGATTATCTCGTCGTTCGGCGCGAAGGTCGCCATTACCCGCTCGGCGTTGCCCGAGGTGACGCAGATGTCGCACTCGGCCTTGACTTCTGCTGTCGAGTTCACGTAGCAGACGGCTTTTGCGCCGGGGTGCTTTGCCTTGAGCTCTCGAAGCTGCGCGCCAGTTATCATGTCTGCCATGGGGCAGCCGGCCGTCGGGTCGGGGATTAGGACGGTCTTCTCTGGATTCAGTATCGCCGCCGTCTCGGCCATGAAGGAGACGCCGCAGAAAACTATCACGTCGGCGTCGACCTGCGTTGCCCTGCGCGCGAGTTCGAGCGAGTCGCCGGTGAAGTCCGCTGCGTCCTGGACTTCCGCGCGACAGTAGTTGTGCGCGAGTATGACAGCGTTGCGGCTTTTTTTGAGGCGTTCTATCTCTTCGTTCATTGGTTTGATATTATACCAAAATTGCCCCAGCGTATGGCTTCATGTCGTTGGGGATCGGCGCCTCGAAAGCGAGTTTTTCGCCTTTCACGGGATGCCAGAGCGCAAGTTTCCACGCATGGAGCATCTGACGCGCGGGCGGTGGTTCGAGGCGTTTGTCGAGAGCGGATTTTCCGTAGGTGCGATCTCCGACGACAGGGCAGCCGAGTGAGGCCATGTGAACGCGGATCTGGTGCGTGCGCCCAGTCTCGATGCGGCAGACGACCGCGGAAGTGTTAGCCGTCTTGCTTCCCGACGACGATATGACCTGCCAGTTTGTTATGGCGACCTTTCCGTTTTTCTCGACGATTGCCATTCGCTTGCGATCCACGGGGTGTCGCCCGATGAGGTTCTCGATCCTCCCTGAGTCGAGGCGTGGACGTCCGTGGACTATCGCGAGATACGTCTTTTCGATGTTTGCGTGCGAGGCAAACGCCTTGGTGAGTCCTTCCATCGCCTTTTGCGACTTTGCCACGACGATGAGCCCCGAAGTGTCCTGGTCGAGCCGGTGGACGATTCCAGGGCGCGCGACGCCGCCGATTCCGGCGAGTGCAGGGCAGTGGTGGAGAAGGGCGTTGACGAGTGTTCCCGAGAAATGTCCTGGCGCCGGGTGAACGACCATCCCCGGGGGCTTGTTGACGACTATCATGTCGTCATCCTCGAAAACGACGTCTAGTGGAATGTCCTCTGGCTCGGGAATCGCAGGAACTGGTGGAGGAATCTCTACCTCTATCTCGTCGGAATCGGAGACTTTCATCCCCGCCTTGTCTGCGATTGCGCCGTTTACGGTTACATGCCCGGACTTGACAAGACCTTCTATGCGCGACCGAGAGAAGTCGGGATAGAGTTCAAGGATTTTCTTGTCGAGGCGCTGCATGAACGATAGTATAGCATAATTCTATTGATAGAACGGCGGCGGCCTCGCAATCATCGAGCGGCTAGGCGAAGGCGAAGGCCACGACGGCGGGCAGAATATGATATAATCTCTGCATGGGCGATAAAAGCGAAATAAAGTGCCTGCAGAGGGCTATTTTCATATACGGCGCGCCTGCGAGTGGAAAGTCAACGCTCGGCAAGGCGCTGGCCGAACGGCTTGGCGTTGGCTTTGTCGACCTTGACGAGCGCATTGTCGCCGAAGCGGGTGTGTCGATTCCAGAGATTTTCAAGACACGCGGCGAGGCAGCTTTCCGAGATTTGGAGAGCAAGGTATTGCGGGATGTGATTTCTGATCCTAAGGTCGTTTCGCTTGGTGGCGGCACTCTTTTGCGCGACGAGAACAGGGTGCTTTGCGAAGAGAACGGCACTGTCTTTTGCCTCGACACTCCTTCTGGCGAGGAACTTGCGCGTCGCATCGGCGCGGCGCCTGGGTCGCGACCGCTCGGCGACAAAGCCAAGGAGCGCGCTGCGCATTACGCGTCTTTCCCGAACCGCGTCGCCGCGTTTTTCGACGCGCAGTCATCGCTCGTTGTAGTCGGTCGTGGCATTGCGCCTGCAATACTCGCCGGGCGCAACATCGTGGCAGACGAGACGGTCGCGCGGCTTTGGTCTGGTCGGCTTGGTGTCTCGCCATTCGCCACCATTCCATCGGGCGAAGAGCACAAGACGCCTGTGACTGTTGCCAAACTCTGGCGCGCGTTTGCCGAGAGAGGGCTTGGCCGCAAGGACACGGTTGTTGCGCTTGGCGGCGGCGTCACAGGCGACTTGACCGGCTTCGCCGCTGCTACTTGGATGCGCGGCATTTCCTGGATAAATGTGCCGACTACGCTTCTCTCGATGGTTGACGCGTCGACTGGCGGCAAAACAGGGTGCGATCTTCCAGATGGAAAGAACCTTGCTGGCGCCTTCCATTTCCCGAAGCTCGTAGTAATTGACACTGACTTCCTTGAGACGCTTTCCCCGAAGCTCATCGCCGACGGCCGCGCCGAGATGATCAAGCATGAGGCGATAGGGGGTCAGGGGTCAGGGGTCAGTGCGAAGGGGTCAGGGGTCAGTGCGAAGGAGATTGCCGAGAATTTGATGGTGAAGGTCGGGATCGTGCGAGAGGATCCACTTGAGACGCTTGGCCGCCGAATTCTCCTCAACTGCGGGCATACTGTCGCGCATGCAATCGAAAAGGCGACTGGATACCGCGTCTCGCATGGCGAGGCGGTAGCGATCGGCTGCGTCGAAGAGGCGAAAATCGCTGTCCGCCGCGGTCTTGCCCCAGCGTCGTGGCCTGAGGAATTTGCCGCGCGCTTCGCCGCTGCGGGACTTCCGACTTCGCTTCCTGTCGGGCTTTCTCTCAAAGAAATTGCGCCATTGATGCGCGGCGACAAGAAGCGGGAGGGCGGCGTCGTGACGTTTGCCTTGCCGTGCGGTTGGGGCGATGTGCGCGGAGTTAAGATAGATCTTTCAAAGGAGATTCTTTGATGACCACGATTCAACCCGGCAAGCGAACAGGTTCTGTCAGGATTCCGCGATCAAAGTCACATGAACACCGGCTTCTCGTTGCCGACTTTCTCGCCGGCGACTATTCCCGCCTTGCGCCAGCCGAGGACGACAGCGAGGACATCCTTGCCACGAAGCGGTGCCTAGAGGCGCTGAAGGGCGACGGCCAGCTTGCCGTCCTCGACTGCGGTGAAAGCGGTTCGACGCGGCGCTTCCTTGGTCCTGTCGCTGTCGCGCTTGGGAAATCTGTCACGTTCCTCACGCGTGGACGCCTTTCCGAGAGGCCGCAGCTCAACTACTCCAATCTCAAGAGCGGGCTCCACGAGCTCGCGGGTGATATCTCGTCACAGTTCGTGACCGGGCTTCTCTTTGCGCTTCCACTCCTTGATGGCGACTCGCAGATACGCTTTAAGACTCCGCTCGAGTCGCGTGGCTACGTCGACATGACGCTTCGCGTACTTTCTGGAGCCGGCATCTATGTGGCGGTCAGGGACAACGGCTTCGACGTCCCTGGCGGGCAGAAGTACATAGCGCAGCCCGACACAAAAGTCGAGCTCGATTGGTCTGGCGCGGCGTTCTGGAGCGCGATGAACTCCATGGGCAGCGTCGTCATGTTTGACGGGCTCGACGCGCATTCGTCCCAGCCAGACCGTGCGGTCTCGGAACTCGCGCCGCGCATCGCGTCGGCGTGGAAGGGCGAGCAGGTCGACGTGTCCGTGTCTGGATGCCCCGATCTCTTCCCTGCGCTTGCGGTGCTTGCGGGCGCGTCGGCTGGCGTTACGCGCTTCTCCGGGACGCGTCGTCTGCGGCTCAAGGAGTCCGATCGTGTCGCGGCTATGGCGGACGTGCTGAAGCGCTTTGGCGTCGACACCGAGGCGGAGGAGGATTCTTTCGTGGTCCGCGGCTCCGGCGGCAAGTTCGACGGCGGCGGATTCCACTCGTTCGACGACCACCGCGTTGCGATGGCTATCGCCGTCGGCGCTACGATTGCGGACGGCCCCGTCGAGATAGACAACTCCGAATGCGTCGCGAAGTCGTATCCTGGCTTCTTCGACGAGTTCGCGCGCCTTCGCAACATCTGAAGGCCGCAAAGGGCTCTTTTTTGGTATAATTTCCTTGATGGACGGGGATTGGCGAGATTCGCTTGTTCCCGGAGGTATCTTCGGGAATCTTCGCATAGTGAAGCGGCTCGGTTCGGGCGGCATGGGTCTTGTGTTGCTTGCGGAGAACCCGAAGGGCGTCCGCTGCGCGCTGAAAGTCCTCGCTCCGTCCGACTCCTCCGACGACGGCAAGTTCGAGACGCGCTTCAGGAACGAGGCGGACTTTGCCTTGAAGACGCGGCACCCGAATCTCGTCGAGGTGTGGGACGCGGGGCGCGACGCTGCGACAGGGCTTTTCTATCATGTCATAGAGTACATGCCGGGCGGTTCGCTCAGGGACCTTATCTCTGAGGCAAAGGGCGGACTTCCGGTCGGGAAGGCCGTATCGATCGCGCGCGACGTAGCGCATGCGCTCGTCCACATCGAGCGCAACGGAATGGTGCACCGCGATATCAAGCCGGACAATGTCCTCTTTGCGGCCAACGGCGTCGCGAAGCTTGCCGATTTCGGCATTTCCCGCTTTGAGCATGATGGCGACGTGCGCGCCACGAGCGCTTCTGCAGTGATCGGGACGCCTGCCTACATGGCTCCGGAGCAGATGATAGATTCGCATTCCGTCGACATCCGCGCGGACATCTATTCGTTTGGTGTGATGCTTTACGAGCTTCTCGTGGGACGCCGTCCCAACGCCGGCGAAAACGCGATGAACACCCTTGCGAAGGCGATAGAGGGACGCGCGTTCCCAGACGTGAGGAACCTGCGCCCAGAAATCCCCGCTCCGCTTGCCGAACTTGTCTCCGAAATGACGCTTCCCGATCCTGACGACCGTCCCGGTTCCGCTTCTGGCGTGCTCTTGCGGATAGTGCGAATGATCGATTCAGGTGCAGACGCTGTTTCAGTCGCACCAGTCGCCACAGGCAGGATTCCGTGGTATCGCGATCGCGGCGTTCTGTACGCCGCTACCGCAATGCTCCTTGCGCTCGAAGCGCTTGTCCTCGCGTTGGTAAGAGTTGCGAAAGGAGGGTAGACGCCATGCTTTTCGGACTCGTAGGCACACAGCGCAAATTCAAGACCGACGTCGCTTTCACGAGCGACTGCGGGCTTGTACGCCGTGAAAACCAGGATCACCTTGTCGCAGATCCGAAGACACTCGTCTTTTGCGTTGCAGACGGGATGGGCGGCGGCGAGGCCGGCGGCGAGGCGAGTGCCGCCGTCTGCCGCAACGTCGATTCCGTGCTGCACGAACGTGCAAGCTTTGCAGACCGCGTGCGGCTCGTCGACGACGCGATCCACCGCGCCGACGGCGAGATACGGGCAGTCTCAGCGGCGGCCGGCTACAGGCAGATGGGGTCCACCGTAGCTGTGCTCGTCAGCGACGGCAAGCGCATCGCGGCCGTTGGAAATGTCGGCGACAGTCGGGTCTACCGCCTGCGCGACGGCAAGCTTCGTCAGCTCACGAGGGACCACACGCTGACGGCGGAGATTCTCTCGCATCGTCTGCCGCAGGGTGCGAAACCGCTCGCGGACGTCCGGGCGCTCGCCCTCTCGCACGTCCTCACGCGCGCCGTTGGCGTCGGACAGGAGCGGCTCAAGGTGGATTGGCGCAAGGTCGACGTCAAGGAAGGCGACGTCATGCTGCTCTGCTCCGATGGTGTCCACGGCGCGGTTGCGCCATCGGCGCTTGCCGCGGCGATGGTGGCCGGAGGCGGGGCGAAGGAGATGCTTGGGCGCATTTGCTCGCTTGTCGTCGCGAGTGGCGCGAGGGACAACTATTCCGCCGTAGTCGTGAAGATCGGAGGAGCCAAGTGAATTTCGGCAAGCAGGAGATCTTCCACAGCGGGGACAAGTTCCGCGGCTATGTGGTGGAGCGTCTTCTCGGCAACGGCTCGCTTGGCGCCGTGTATCTCGTCCGGCACGAAGTGCTCGACACGGTCTACGCCCTCAAGGCTCTCTTCCCGGAGGTGGCGAAGGAAAACGAAGACTACGTGAAGCGGTTCTTGCGCGAGGCGAAGATCGCGACGCGCATACGCCATCCAAACCTCGTCGCCGTCCACGACTGCGGCTATGACGAGGCGCGAGGGCTCTACTACATCGTGATGGACTACGTTTCGGGCGGGGACCTCAGGCAGGCGCTTGCGTTCGCGGGGCGTTTCGCCCCCGACCGCGCCGTGGAAGTCGTCCTCCAGGTTGCGTCGGCGCTTGACGCTGCACAGGAATACCATGTCGTCCATCGCGACATCAAGCCAGAGAACATAATGATCCAGCCCGACGGCACGGTGAAGCTCGTGGATCTCGGCATAGCCAAGGCCGACGGGCTTCGCGATTCCCTGTGCACCGAGGCGGAAAGCGTCTTCGGCACTCCCGCCTACGTCGCCCCCGAACAGGCGCTCGACGCGTCAGCGGTGGATGTCCGAGCCGACATATACTCGCTCGGCGTCGTCCTCTTCGAGATGATCGCCGGTCGCGTTCCCTACGAAGGGCCGAATGCGCCGCAGATACTCGTCCAGACGCTCTCGTCCGATCCCTTTCCCGACATACGCGACATGAATCCCGACGTTCCGCCGGCGCTTGCAATCGTCATACGCAGAATGTGCGTCAAGGAATGCGACAGGCGCATCGCGACGCCCGCCGCGCTCATCGCGGAGTTCGCCAAGATCGGCTATCGCCTAAAGGACCGGCCGTCCGGCGACGTGAAGTTCGACCGCCGTGCCGAGTCCGCGCCTACGCTTGTGAGCATGCGCTCGCTTCTGCAGAAGAGCGCCGTTCCGGTCGACGCGGACGTCGATCCGCTTGCGTTCGAGACGGAGGACGTCGAGATACAGGACTTCGTCGACCGGCTCAAGCGACGCAAGCGGCTTAGGAAGCTCGCGTCTTTCTCCGCGGTCGCCGCCGCGGCGCTCGTCGCGGCGCTTCTCCTCGGCTGGCTTTTTGGGGTGATTTAAAAAGGAAAGGTGGCGGTAATGGAAGAAGCTGTTCTTGGAGAGTGGTGCGAACTTCTCAGGTTCGAGTCGGTAGGCGCAGACGGGGCGCGGTTGAAGGAGTGCGTCTCGTGCGCGTCGTGGCTGCGCAAGTGGCTGCAGAAGCTCGGCTTCGACGTGGAGCTTCTCTACCCCCAGCGCGGCGCATCCACCGCGGATGCCCACCTTCCCCCGCCAGTCCTTTTCGCGGAACGGAAGGGCGACGAGGGCGCGTCGACCGTTCTCGTCTATGGGCATTACGACGTCCAGCCGCCGGATCCCGTCGACGAGTGGCGCACGCCGCCTTTCGAACCGACGGTCGTCGATGGCCGCGTCTACTGCCGCGGTGCGAACGACGACAAGGGGCAGACTTTCGCCTTCCTGTGCGGGATGCGCGACTACCTCGCGCTTGAAGGGCGCAAGGTCAACGTCAAGATCGTCCTCGACGGCCAGGAGGAATCCGGCAGCAAGGCGCTCTCCGAGCTCGTTTCCACGCTGCGCCGTCGCCTTGCCGCCGACGTGCTCCTCGTCTGCGACACATCTGCCGCGGCGGACTTGAGGCCTGCGATAGTGGCGGGACTTCGTGGCATCTCTCACTTCACCGTCAACCTTTCCGGGCCTTCGCGCGATCTCCACTCGGGCGAATACGGCGGCATATCCCCGAATCCGGCACAGGGCATCGCTGAACTCGTCGCGGGGCTCCATCTGCCTGACGGCTCCATCGCCGTCGCGGGTTTCCGCGACGGGATAGAGAGCCCCACGCACGACGAGCTTGCGACTGCCGAGGCGCTTGGCCCCTCGGAGGAGTCTGTCGAAAAGGACATCGGGTGCGAGCCGTGCGGAGGGCAGACCGGAAAGACCATCGTCCAGCGCAACTCCTTCGAGCCGACGATCGAGGTGAACGGCATCCATTCCGGCTACGGCGGCCCAGGGTCCAAGACCGTCATACCGTCGTCGGCGTTCGCCAAGATATCGATGCGCCTCGTCCCCGGGCAGTCGCCGCGCGGCGCATTTGCCGCGGTGCGCGCCCATCTCGAAGACAGGTGCCCGAAGGGAATGAAGCTTTCGTTCGAGGACGTAGTCGAGGGGATGGCCGCGTTTCGGCTTCCGCTCGCCTCGCCGCTTTTCCGCCTCGCCGCCGACGTTCTCTCCGAGATGGATCCGCGTGGGCCTGCGTTCCAGTGGTGCGGCGCTTCGATTCCCGTTCTTTCGCTTCTGCGCGAAGCATCTGGCGCGGCGCCCTTGATCGTCGGATGGGGACAGGCGGAGGACCGCATCCATTCCCCGAACGAGAGCTATTCCTTCGCGCAGTTCGACAAGGCGCGCGAGTGGGGCTGCAAGATCCTTTCGGCGCTTTAGGACATGGGAGAAATCGCAAAGATACGGATTGTCGAAGACGACGCGACCATTCGCGCGCTTCTCGAAATGGCGCTTCTCGGCGCTGGCTACGGCGACGTCGTGTCGTCGCCGCGCGGCGACGACGGGCTCAAGATGGTGGTGCGCGATAAGCCAGATCTCGTTCTTCTCGACGTGATGCTCCCGGGGCTCGACGGCTTATCAATTGCGAGACGGATTCGCGAGACGCCGGCGCTCGCGGCGACGCGCATCGTCATGCTTACGGCGCGCACCGCGAGCGAGGACATTGTGCGCGGCCTCGACGCCGGCGCGGACGACTATGTGACGAAGCCGTTCGACAGAAAGGTCCTGCTTGCGCGGGTGAAGGCGGTTTTGAGAAGGGGGCTGCCTGTTACCGAGGGGATGGACTTCGACGGTCTTAAAGTCGACGAGGGCTCTCGCGTCGCCACGCTTCGCGGGAAGGCGCTTGACTTGACGCCGGGCGAATTCGATTTGCTTGTCCGCCTCGTCGCGCACAGGGGGCGAGTCTTCGCGCGTCCGCCCGACGAGCGTACAGTTGACGTCCAGGTGGCGAAGCTCAGGCAGAAGCTCGGCAAGTGGGGCGACCACATCGAGACGATAAGGGGGGTGGGTTATCGAATCAAGGTTTAGAACGTGGTTTCCCGCCGTCCTCGCAGCCGTCGGCTTCGTCGGTGTAACCGTCGTCTTCGCGCGTGAGATGTCGGCCTTCCGTGCATCCGTCCTGGAGTGGGCCGGGAACGACCTCTTCTCGAGGGCCCAGGTGGCTGTCTCGACGCTTGAGGAGCCGCTGCGGACGGGCGACTTCGCCGCCGTCCAGGCGTTCAATCGCCAGTGCGCGGCGGATGGCGTGCGGCTCAGTATTTTCGGAAAGCCCAAGGGCGGACTTGTCTTCGACTCGCTTGGCGGCTTTTCCGACGTCTTGCGCGACAGCGACTACATCTACAGTGCGATTGAAGACGTCGGGGCGTTCGAGGTGATGCTTGGTCTTCCGCTCGACCGCGTTCTCGCGCCGTACCGTCGCGCGAAGACCAGTCTTGCCCTCGCGGCTCTCGTTGGAATCGCCGGAATGTTCTTTGTCTTCTTCGCGCTCTATCGCCAGCGCGTCAGGATACGCGAACTCGCGCGGACGGAAAAGTTTCGCCGCGAGTTCGTGGCCGACGTCTCGCACGAAATCAAGACTCCGCTTACCGGCATCCTCGGCGCTTCGGAGATGCTTTCCGAGGGCGGCGTTTCAGAATCGCAGAAACCGCTTCTTTCGATGATATCAAAGGAGTCGACGCGGCTCAATGCCCTCGTTCAGCAGATTCTCGACCTTGCACGGCTTGAGCGCGAAGGGGAAGTTCTCGACCTTGCCAAGACCGACCTTGTCGACCTCGCCAGAGAGGCGGTGGAATCGCTGCGCCCGCGCGCCGAAGCCGCTGGGATCGCCTTGTCGTTCGCCGCGCCCGATGCGCCTTGCGTCGCGAAGGTCGACGCGCGGCTTCTTTCGGAGGCGCTCTTGAATCTCGTGGAAAACGCGATACGCCATTCGGGGACGCCCGACATAGCCGTTTCCGTCTCCGTTTCGGGGCACAGGGCGACGTTCGTCGTCGAAGACCATGGCATCGGCATACCGCCCGAACACGCGGAGCGGGTCTTCGAGCGTTTCCACCGCGTCGATCCTGCGCGCGCGGCGGAAACGGGCGGCGCAGGGCTCGGGCTCGCGATAGCCCGCCGCATAGCGCGTCTCCATGGTGGCGACGTCGTTCTTTCGCCTGTCGTTCCGTCGGGATCCAGGTTCTCGCTTTCCATCGGATGTCGGCAATGAGTTGCCTGACTGTGGCGCAAAATGCCGTTCCGCGCGAGATTGCGGAACAAGGGGTTGTTGTGGTATAATATTCTCCAATGAAAAATATATTTGCCATGTCTGCGGTTCTGGCACCCGTTGTGGCGTTTGCCGGATTGTATGGCGATACGCCTGATGCAAAGCACGCCTGGGCCGTGCACGACATGAATCGGCCGAAGCCCGCCAAGGTTGAAGTCGGTGCTAACGGAGTGCCCTCCGACGCGGTTGTCCTCTTCGACGGCACAAAGGCGTCGTTCGAGAAGAACTGGCGCGACGGCAAGGGCAACCCGTCGAAGTGGCGCTACTCCGACGAGGGGTATTTCTACACCGATCCTGAGTGGAAGAACGGCGGCGCGATATACTCGCGCGAAGAGTTCGGCGACTGCCAGCTCCATCTCGAGTACCGCCACGATCCCGAACGCATCTTTACGAACAAGGGCGCGCAGATGCGCGGCAACAGCGGCGTCTTCCTGATGGATAACTACGAGATACAGGTTCTCGAGTCTTACTGGACGAGCCGCGAACTTGAGGGCAAACCGGAATTCGTCGATAACTACGCCGACGGACAGGCGGGCTCTGTCTATGCCGAAAATCCGCCGATGGTCAACCCTGCGAGGAAGCCCGGCGAATGGCAGGTCTACGACATCGTCTTCCACCAGCCCGTATGGAAGGACGGCAAGCTTCTTCATCCGGGTAGCGTTACGGTGTTCTTCAACGGCGTACTCGTCCAGGACCACTGGGAGATGGAGGGTCTCACCACCCACTGCCGCCGCCGTCCGCTCGCGCCCCACGCGACGAAGGGTCCGCTCCAGCTTCAGGACCACGGCTGCGTCGTGCAGTTCCGCAATATCTGGTATCGTCCGCTTCCCTCTCGCTGGGACAACCTTACCCATTCAAACCTGTCGGCGTGTCCAGACGCGGTGATGGCGCTCCGCCGCGAGACTGCGGCGAAGCTTTTTGCGAAGATAGCCGACCCGAAGGCGGTGACGGCCGACAACGTCAAGGCGCTCGCGGAAGTGATCTCCTATGCGAACGAGGGCGAATACAAGGCGGCGTTCGACGCCGCGCTCGAGGCCTATCGCGCGAAGCACGGCGACAAGAACGAGGTCAACGGCGTCAACAATGCGCTTGACGTCCTCGTTCGCAACAAGGTCATTCCTGAATCGTCGAAGATCAAGTAACAGTTTTTACGAAAACTAAACTTCAACCAACAACCAAATAAGGAAAACAAAGATGATTAGTTCCAGCAGAAGAGGGTTCCTCCGCGGTCTCGCGGGCGTTTCTTTGCTCAGCGCGGGCGGATGCTTCACGCCTCATCCCCGCAAGCCCGGACAGAAAGTCCGCCTCGCGGCGGTCGGCGTCATGGGCAAGGGCTACAGCGACTGGACTCCAATGCTCAAGACCGGCCTTGTCGAGATGGTCGCGTTCTGCGATGCTGACGCCAACATGCTGCCCCAGGCGCTCGAAAAGGCGAAGAAGGACTTCCCCGACCTCGACCTCTCGAAGGTTCCTTTCTACACCGACTATCGCAAGCTCCTCGACGACGCCGACAAGCTCGGCATCGACGCGATGACGATTTCGACGCCTGACCATGTCCACGCTCCTGTCGCGATCCAGGCGATGAAGAAGGGCATCCACGTCTATGTCCAGAAGCCCCTCGTCCGCACCCTCTGGGAACTCGAGTATTTCGAGAAGACCGCCCGCGAGAACGGCGTCATCGTCCAGATGGGCAACCAGGGCTCGTCGCTCGACTCGATGCGCCGTTGCACCGAGGTCCTCCAGAGCGGCATCCTCGGCGACGTCAGGGAAGTCCACGTCTGGACGAACCGTCCCGTGTGGCCTCAGGGCAAGGGCGTCGCAGACTGGGTCAAGAGCCATCCGAAGGGCGATCCCGTCCGCAAGGGCCTCGACTGGAACGCCTGGCTCGCCACGGCGGCCGACCGTCCGTTCCTCGACCAGTATCCGAAGGATGCCGACGTCTACGATCCGTGGAACCTCGGCAAGAACGTCTACCACGCCTTCACGTGGCGCGGCTTCTTCGACTTTGGCGCCGGCGCCTTCGGCGACATGGCCTGCCACACGATGAACCTTGCGTTCCGCGGCCTCGAGCTCGGCGGCGTTTCCGACGCGGAGTGCACGATGGTCGAGTCCCAGAACGATATCGCGTATCCTCTTAAGTCCATCGTCAAGCTCACCTACAAGGAGCGCGAGTCGAAGGTGCGCAAGGGCGTCAAGCTCCCTGCCGTCACGCTCTACTGGTACGATGGCAACGAGAAGCCGAAAGCCGAGCTCATGCCGAAGTGGGCTGCCAAAAACGGCGGCAAGGTCCCGAACACCGGCTGCCTCATGATCGGCAGCAAGGGCCAGGTTCTCATGCAGGACGACTACGGCGCAAAGTGCGCAATCGCGCTCGAGGCCGACACCGAATTCAAGGACGTGTTCCAGCACGAGGCCGCCAAGGCCGTCGCGCGCTCGATCCCGTTCTGCGGCCAGGCGTCCTCCGCCGGCGACGGCAAGTCGTCGGTCGAGATGAAGGGCTTCGCCGAAGGGCACTACGGCGAGTTCATCAACGCGATCTTCGGCAATGGCCCGTATTACGAGCAGACCCATTCGCGCTGCTTCGCAGACATCGAGTACTGCATCCCGCAGATGGAAGGCATCCTCGTCGGCTGCGTCGCCCAGCGTCTCCCGGGTGTCAAGCTTGGCTGGTGCTCCAAGAAGCAGAAGTTCGACGTCGCGGCCGCGAACGCGTTCGTGAAGCCCTACATCCGCAAGGGATTCGAGTTCTAATAGGGACAGGAAGGTTCACACATGAATCGTCGTGAATTCTTCAAGGGGGCCGCGGCACTTGCCGCGGTCGCCCCTGTTGTTTCGAAGGAGGCGTTCGCGCATGCCGCGAAGCCGAAGCCGGGAAACAACCCGATCTGGCTGATGACCTCGGCGTTCCCGGGCGACGACTTTGACGGCGTCGTTCGGCGCGCCCTCGAGGTCGGTGCGCAGGGCCTCGAGCTCTGCGTCTTCCGCCGTGACTCCGACCGCACGGACCACGTCGCCACTCACCTCGACTACAAGAACTTCACGCCCGAAAAGGCGAAGTACGTCGTCGACACGTGCAACCGCACGGGGCTCCGCATCTCCGTCGGCTCCTACGACAACCTCATTGGAGGCGACTTCCAGGAGGCGAACCAGAACCACATCCTCGGCCTCGTGCGCATAGCGGCGATGCTCGGCGGCGACGCGAACGACGTCGTCTGCGGGACCTTCGTCGGCTACGACCAGAAGCTCGGCGCGGAGGATCGCGGGTTCGAGAAGAACCTCGAGAAGTTCAAGAAGGTCTTCACGCCCATCCTTAAGTACGCCAAGGACCTCGGTGTCACGCTGTGCGTCGAGAACTGCCCGATGGAGGGCTGGGTTCCAGCGTCGTCGCCCGTCTGCTACTGCAACCTGCCCGGCTGCCTTGCGGCCCGCAAGCTCATGTACGCGATCCTCGACGACAGCTCGAATCTCCAGGAGACGTACGACCCCTCGCACGACATCTGGCAGCACATCGACCCGTCCGACGTCATCAACGCGATGGACTTCTCGAAGCTCAGGCGCATCCACATCAAGGGCACCAGGAACTTCCCGAACGACGAGGAAGCCGTCAACTGGGGCCGTCTCTTCCCGCGCCAGCGCGTCAACGACGCCCTTGCGGCGAAAGCCGGCCTCCCCGCGCTTCCCCCGGACGAAAAGGGCGGCAACTGGGACCGCATGAACTACGAGCCGCGGCTCCCCGGTTTCGGCGGCAGCGACTCCTGCGACTGGACGAAGTTCCTCGAGACGCTCATGGCGAAGGGCTTCAAGTACCCGTTCGTCATAGAGAACGAGGGCTGCAACAGCTCGCATACCGGCAACATGGGCGCTACGATGCAGGGCTTCCGCGCGACGATCCTCAACACGGCTCCCGTCGTGTGGCCGCTCGGTCCAAACGGATATGCGTTCGACAATTCAGCGCTCAAGCCCATGAAGCTTGGCAACACCAACATCAAACAAGTCACAATCAAGGACCTCACATAATGAATATCTCACGCAGAAACTTCCTCGGCGGAATGACCGCCGCTTCCGCGTTTGCGGTCGCTCCCGGCTGCTGCTCGCTTTGCAAGTCGGCGCGTCCCGGCAAGATCGCCTTGCAGCTCTATTCGCTCAACAAGTGGATTCCTGCCCAGGACAAGGTCGGCAAGGTCGCGCTTGCGAAGGCACTTCTCAAGATCAAGGAAGTCGGCTTCGAGGGCGTCGAGTTCGCGGGCTACTACGGCGCGAACGCCGCAGAGCTTAAGCAAATGCTCGCGGATGCCGGGCTTGTCGTGTGCGGCACGCACGTCAGCAACGACAAGTACGGCTTCGACATGAAGAAGTTCACGTACAACCCCGAAGTCCTAAAGAAGACCGCGGAGTTCGAGCTTGGCTACGGCAACACCCTCGTCATCTGCCCCGGCGGCGGCAACTTCCCGCCCGGATGCAGCTGGTCGACCGGTCAGGGCGGAGAGCCCTGCAAGCCCTCGCAGGAGATCGACGACTTCACCAAGAAGCTCGTCGAGCTCTACAACAAGGCGGCTGTCGACGCCACCAAGCTTGGCATCAAGATCGGCCTCCACAACCACACGTGGGAGCATGCGATCTTCATGCAGGACGGCACCTCCTTCTGGGACTACTTCTTCACCAACACCGACAAGGCGGTCTGCATGGAGCAGGACGTCGGCTGGACGACCTGCGCCGGCGACATGATCCCCGGCGTCAATCCCATGGTCCAGTACAAGAAGTATCCCCACCGCTCGCCTACGCTCCACGCGAAGGAGAATGGAATGGGCAAGGGCGTCAAGAAGTTCGACGCGATCCTCGGTCAGCCCGGATGCGATGCGGACGGGAAGCCCTGCGCGACGCCTGTTGACTGGGACGCGCTCTTTCCCGTCACCGACGCCGACGGCGTCGAGTGGTATGTCGTCGAGTGCGAGCGTCACTTCGACGACATCAACGGCGCGGTCATCCCGTCGTTCAACTTCCTCAAGTCGAAGGGCCGCGTCTGATCGCTGGTTCCAAATTCAGGAGAAAACGGGGCGCGGCGCATTTGCCGCGCTCCTTTTTTTTTGACAAGGCGAGCCGACCGAAGAATATGATATAATATCAGCATGAGAACGGCTAAAATCTCGCGCGACACGAAAGAGACGAAAATCTCCCTTGAACTGAACCTCGACGGTTCGGGCGAGGGGGAGATATCGACGGGCATAGGGTTTTTCGACCACATGCTCGAGCTTTTCAAGAAGCATGCGCTTGTCGACCTCACCGTCCAGGCGGCCGGCGACCTCAAGGTCGACTACCACCACACGGTGGAGGACGTCGGGCTCGTTCTCGGCAAGGCGCTCGACCAGGCGCTCGGTGATAGGAAGGGGATCGTCCGCTATGGCTTCGCGTCCATTCCGATGGACGAGGCGCTGTGCGAGACTTCGCTCGACCTCGGCGGCCGTCCGTTCCTCGTCATGCAGTGCGCGATGAAGCACATGTTCGTCAAGGACTTCGAGGTGAAGCTCGTCGAGGAGTTTTTCCGCGCAGTTTCCGTCGAAAGCCGCTCGAACATCCACCTTCGCCAGATCTACGGCGACGAGGCGCACCATGTTTGCGAGGGGCTCTTCAAGAGCTTTGCGCGCGCGCTTCGCCAGGCGAAGGCCGTTGACCCGAACGAGAAGGGCGTTCCCTCGTCGAAGGGAGTCATCTGACATGGTAATACTCCCCGCAATCGATCTCAAGGACGGGAAGTGCGTGCGGCTCAGGCAGGGACGCGCCGACGACGTCACTGTCTATGGCGACGATCCGGCGGCGCAGGCGAAGGACTGGCGCGAGCAGGGCGGCGAGGAGCTTCACGTAGTCGACCTTGACGGCGCTTTCGCTGGAACGCCGAAGCATGCCGAGACGATAGCTCGCATAATCGAGGCGTTCGGCGGCCCCGTCGAAGTCGGCGGCGGCCTTCGCGACCCCGAGTCGCTTCGCGCTGTCCTCGAGGCGGGCGCGGCGAGAGCGATAATCGGGAGCGCCGCACTCGAAGACCCCGCGTTTCTTTCAGAGGCGCTCGAACTCTACGGCGACAAGATCGCCGTCGGCATAGACGCGCGTGATGGCTTTGTCCAGACGAAGGGCTGGGTCGAGACGACAAAGGTCAAGGCGACCGAGCTCGCCGCCGCAGTCGCCAAGGCCGGCGTGAAGACGATAATCTACACCGACACCGCGACGGATGGAATGCTCGGCGGTCCAAATCTTACGCAGATGGCGGCGATTTGCGATGCCGCTCCGACATGCCAGATAACGGCCTCTGGCGGCGTAAGCTCTCCGTTCGACATCGAGAACCTGAAGGCGCTCGAGCGCCCGAACCTGCGGGCTGCGATAGTCGGCAAGGCGCTCTACGACGGGCGCACGACGCTCAAGGAGATCAAGCGCGCTGCGCTCTGACAAATGATCCAGACTCCGGCTCCCGAATCGTTTCTTCTCAAGTGGCGCGGCGACGTCCTGTCTGTGACACTCACGCTTGATGTGCCTCGCAAGGGCCGCGCGGCGTTCCGCACGAACATAGGCCGCGCCCGCGTGCGTCGGCGCGAAATCATAGCCGAGACCGAGAGGGGAGAGACACCGCTTGCCCGCGCGTGGACTGACATTCCCCTCGTTGAGACGGCTCCTGGCGTCTTCAAGGCCGACATCCCTCTCGACGAAGTCGGCATCTTTTCTGGCAAGGCGTGTTTCTTCCCGGAAGGGTCGAACGTTCCCGAGTGGCCTGAGGGCCGCAATCTCCACGTCAAGGTCGAGAGTTCGGAAACGCGGGCCAACAACACGATCTACACCGTCTTTCCACGGCAGTTTGGCTCGTTCCGCGAAGTCGCGCGGCGTCTCGACCACATTATGGACAGGATGGGCTTTCGCATCATACAGACGCTTCCGCCTTTCCCCGTGCCTACGACCTACGCCGTCATGGGCGAATATGGCTGTCCGTTTGCCGCGACCGACTTCCTTGCCGTAGATCCGGCGATGGCCGAGTTCGACGAGTTCACGACTCCGCTCGATCAGTTCAAGGAGCTTATCGACGCAGTGCACGCTAGGCACGGGCTTCTGCTCGTAGACCTTCCTGCGAACCACACGGGCTGGGCGTCGACGCTGCAGACGCATCATCCCGACTGGTTCCGCCGCGAGGCGGACGGGCGCTTCCACTCGCCTGGCGCGTGGGGCGTTAAGTGGGCCGACCTCGTGGAGCTCGACTACTCGAACCCCGAGCTCCGCGCCTACATGGCGGATGTCTTTCTCTTCTGGTGCCGCAACGGCGTTGACGGCTTCAGGTGCGACGCAGGGTACATGATCCCGCTCAAGACGTGGGAGTACATCGTCTCCCGCGTTCGCGAGGAGTATCCCGACACGATCTTCATGCTCGAAGGGCTTGGCGGTGACCTTAAGCTTACCGACGACCTCTTGGCCGTGGCAAACCTCGACTGGGCGTACTCCGAGATATTCCAGACCTACGACCGCGGTGCGTTTGAGTGGTATCTCCCTGGTGCCATCAAGCGGAGCGAGAAGTTCGGTGCGCTCGTCCATTTTGCGGAGACGCACGACAACGACCGCTTGGCGAAGAAGGGCGAGACGTATGCTCGGCTTCGAGTGCAGCTTGCGGCGCTTCTCTCCTGGCAGGGTGCATGGGGAATCGCGAACGGCGTAGAATGGTTCTGCCGCGAGAAGATTGACGTCCACGGCAAGAACGACCTCGCGTGGAACAGCGAATCGAACATGGTCGACCTGATCGCGAAGCTCAATCATATCTTGCGAAGCGATCCGACTTTCTCCGGCGCGAGCCGCCTCTCGCTCGTCACGCGCGGCGAGGGCAATACGCTTGCGGTCGTGCGCGAAGGCGGCGAAGAAGTAGGCGGCAGACAGGTGCTTGTGCTCGCCAACCTCGACTCCGGCGCTCCTGCGATGATCGACTGGGATCGCGCGGCGTTTCCATACGGCGAGGCCTTTGACTTGCTTTCTGAGCGCAAGGTCAAGACCTCGGGTCCTGTGCCGCTGACGCCTGGCGAGGTTCTCTGCCTTGTCACTTCGGCTGTCCATGCGAAGTCGCGTCCAACTCAAACCCTCAAGCGCTCAGACCCTCAGACCCTTAAACCCTCCTTCCACTGGGTTTTCCCGCGCGATCTCCACCGCGTCGTATGCGTTCCTGAGAACGAATGGGTGGAGGTTTCTGCCGAATGTCATTTTAGAGTGCGGCTCATCGATCCCGAGACAGGCAAGACGCTCAGGGTGTACCGCTCTCGCCCCGACGGGCAGCGGCATGTGGCGATGTTCGATGCGCCGCACTACAAGGGCGACGGCACTCATTGCCGCGAACTTGAGATAATGGTCGTCGTCTATTCCGAGGGCAAGGCGAAGCGGACGAGCGCAAAGTTTCTCGTCCCGCCGACGCCAAAGCTCGCCGCGGCGAAGCTTGTCCTGACAGGCGACGAGGTGCGCAAGCATCCCGAGTACAGAACGATTCTTTCCAATGGCGCGGGCGCTGCGTCTCAGGTGCGTCTCGGCTGGGGCGACATTGCAAGCCAGTACGACGCGATTCTCGCGGCAAACCCGAATCCAAACGTGCCGTCCGACCGGCTGAACCTTTGGACGCGCACGCGCTGCTGGCTTCAGCGCGAGGGATATACGCGCGAAATCGACGCGAAGTGCGTGACGTCCTTCACCGCAGACCCTGCGGGGCGCGGTGCGCGCTGGGATTTCCTCGTTCCGTGCGGCATGGGTCATTCCGCCTCGTTCTCCTTCGTGCTCACGCTTGCCGAGGGCAGGAATGCCGCACGGCTCGTCGTCTCGCGCCACGAACGTGGCGACAACGACGTTGGCGACCAAGTGCGGATAGTCTTCCGCCCCGACATCGAATGGAGAAGCTTCCATTCTACGACAAAGGCCTACGCGGGGCTCGAAGAACTTTTCCCGGCGAAGACGCGCGACATGGGAAGCGGGTTCTCCTTTGCGCCTTACGAAGGCAAGTTCGAGATGACGGTGGAGAATGGCGCGTACCACCATGAGCCGCAGTGGTCTTACAGCGTTCCCCATTCCGAGGAGGCCGCGCGTGGGCAGGACGGATCGGGCGACCTCTACAGCCCCGGCTGGATATCCGCAGACCTCAAGGTTGGCGAATCGGTCGTCATGACTGGCGTCTATGAGGCTGATTCCAACCGCGGCAAATCCGCCGCGCCGTTCAGGTGGTGCGCCGAGCAGCTGCCGTCCGTCGTGACGGCAGCTGTTCCAGAAGTCCTCGCTCGATCGCTCGACCTCTTTATCGTAAAGCGCGACGACCTCAAGACGGTTATCGCTGGCTATCCGTGGTTCCTCGACTGGGGGCGCGACACCTTCATCTTCATGCGCGGCATGATTGCCGCGGGCAAGATCACCGATTCCGTCCGCATCTTGAAGGCGTTTGCCGCGTTTGAGGAGAATGGGACTCTCCCGAACATCATCTACGGCAACACAGCCGGTAACCGCGACACGACGGATGCGCAGCTCTGGTTCATTCGCTGCGTACAGGAGATATGCGAGGCGGGCTGCGCGAACCAGATGGCGGCGCTCAAGAAGACGTGCGAGTCTATAGTCGACAATTACATCAAGGGCACGCCTAACGGAATCCACGTCGACAATGAAAGTGCGCTCGTCTGGTCGCCGTCTCATTTCACGTGGATGGACACGAACTATCCGGCGTGCACGCCGCGCATCGGCTATCCCGTCGAGATACAGGCGCTCTGGATTTCCGCTCTCCGGTTCCTCGGCCGCAGTGAACTCGCGGACAAGGCGCTCGATTCGCTGAAGCGGCTCTTCAAGCGCAAGGACGCGCCGGGCTACTTCGACTGCCTCGCGGCGCCGAACGGAGAAGCCGCCGCCCATGCGGAGCCGGAGGATACGATCCGCCCGAACCAGCTTTTCCTGATTACGCTCGGCATCATTGACGATCCGTCAATACTGCTTGCGACCGAGGAACTCGTCGTTCCAGGCGGAATGCGATCCCTCAACTCTGGTCATCAGCTTTATTGCGGCGTCTACGCCGGCGACGAGGACACAAAGCGCAAGCCCGCCTACCACAACGGAACGGTTTGGGGCTGGGTGTTCCCGCTCTATGTCGAGGCGCTTGTCAAGATTGGCGCGTGTTCGCGCGAGTCCGCGCTTTCGCTTCTCGCGTCGTCTGTCGAGAATCTCAACGCGGGCTGCATCTGCCATGTGAGCGAAAATGCCGACGGCGACGCGCCGCATGCCCAGAAGGGCTGCGCGGCCCAGGCGTGGAGCGACTCGGAGCTTCTGCGCGTGTGGCTCAAAATTTGCAGATAGCCCCCTTGCGCACGCGGTGCCTGTTTTGGTATAATACGCGCCACTTGACCATTCGGGCGTGGCGCAGTGGTAGCGCAGTTGACTGTTAATCAATTGGTCGCTGGTTCGAATCCAGCCGCCCGAGCCAAGTTTATGATTCCCCATGATGGGGGTGATCCGGTTTCGACGGGACATGTTGAGGTCAGATCGCGCGTCGTGGATCCTCGTTGGCCACGTAAAAAACGAGGACAAAAAGTAATTGCGAACAACGATTACGCTCTCGCCGCCTAATTAACGGCCGCGATGTCAAAGCGCCGATGTCTGCTGAGCGCCGAGGCATAATTTAGCAGGCCACGCTTGAGGGGGCTCCGCTCGCTCGCTTAAGGGTGCCGAACCGAGCGGGTGGTTGCGGATAAGCCCGGACGTCGGCGTGCCGCTTCCGAGATCAAAGGCGCCATACACGCGTAGAAGTTTGGTTGATTCTGTTTCGGACAGGGGTTCGACTCCCCTCACCTCCACCATAATTGGCAAATACCCCCTTGCGCGGGGGAGGCGATTTTTGATATACTACATGCCGTTTCCACGGAATGGGGAAGTAGCTCAGTTGGTAGAGCATCACGTTCGCAACGTGGGGGTCGAGAGTTCGAATCTCTTCTTCTCCACCATCCTTTGCCGGAAGCTATGTGGGACTGTAGCTCAACTGGACAGAGCGACGGTTTCCTAAACCGTAGGTTCCGGGTTCGATTCCCGGCAGTCCCACCAATGTTTTCGCTGTTGGTCTTAAAGCTGGACTGGGGGTTTTGTGATGTTGTTTGGTACGGTTCTTTTGGCAGCGGTATTCGAATGTGGCGGCCTTGCTACCGGCGGTGAACGCGTTTTCGTGGAGGCCGAGTCGTTTGCGACGCTCGGCGGCTGGGTAATAGACCAGCAGTTCATGGACGTAATGGGCTCTCCCTATTTGCTTGCGCACGGCATTGGCCGTCCTGTCGAGGATGCTGTGACGAAGGTGGACTTTGCCGTGGCCGGGAAGCGTCGTCTTTTCGTGCGGACGCGCGACTGGGTCTCTCCTCATGGTCCGGGGCGCTTTCGCGTCAAGGTCGGCGATTGGACTTCGCGGGAGCTTGGTGTCGGCGACGGCGACTGGCACTGGGAGGACTGCGGCGTAGTCGATGTCGCCGTGGAAACGGAGGTGCGGCTTTGCGACCTCACGGGATTTGAAGGCCGCGTCGATGCGCTTTGCTTCGTTCCAGACGGCGAAAGCCCCGCGCGCCCCAGCAAGGCCGTTGAGGAAGGCGAGGCATTCGATTTTGTCGTCGTGGGCGGCGGCTTCGCCGGGATGTGCTCGGCTGTCGCCGCTGCGCGTGCCGGCGTGAGAACGGCGCTCGTGCAGGATCGTCCCGTTTTCGGCGGAAACGGCTCCAACGAATGCCGCGTGGCCCCCAGCGGAGGACTTGACGTAGGTCCGTTTCCGCGCAACGCCGATCTCATGAAGGAGCTCCGGGCGATGATGCCAAGGCATCAGGGTCCTGCGTGCTCGGACAACTACCGCATTGACGACGAGGCGGTCGGGAAGTGGCTTTTGGCGGAGACGAACCTTTCCGTCTTCGCGTCGACGCGCTGTGTGGCGGCCGAGAGGGGCGCGGACGGCTCTATAGCTTCCGTAGTCCTCCATGACATAAGGAACAGCCGCCGCTTCCGCATTCGCGCGCGTTTCTTCTGCGACGCGACTGGTGACGCGTCGCTTGCGGAACAGGCGGGGGTCGAGACGCGCTGGGATGCGGAATGCTTCGAGGAGACTGGCGAGAGACTTGCGCCGCATCGCGGCAACCGCCGCGAGAGCGGCGGGCTCGAGTCGTCGTGTCTTTGGTTTGCGCGTGACGCAGGCGACGTGCGTCCGTTCCCGCGCTGCCAGTGGGCGCTCGATGTCGCACGCGACGAGGATGCGCTCGTGGAAGGCGAGGTCGGCAAGACGAACTGGCTCCTTTCCGGCAACTGGAGCTGGGGTTCCGGCTTCTACAGGGATCCAGTGAAAGAGGGCGAGGCGATACGCGACTGGAACTTCCGCGCCATATACGGGCTCTGGGACTACCTCAAGAACAAGGCGGCCTATTCTGAAAACTACGCCCGCGCCGAAATCTACTGGCTTGGCTACATCCTCGCCAAACGCGACGCACACCGCATCGTCGGCGACTATGTCGTCACGGGGAACGACATGCTGGAAGGCAGGAAGTTTGACGACGGCGTCGTTACGACTACGTGGTACCTCGACCTGCATGGCCCTGCGCCCACTGTGGAGGCGAAGTTCCCGGGAGGGGCCTTCCGCACTGCAGGCGCCGTCCTGCACGGCGGCAAGCTTGCGGCCATCAAGCCGTTCGAGATTCCGTTCAGGTGCTTCTACTCGAAGGACGCGCCGAATCTCTTCGCGGCTGGCAAGGTCATATCCGGCACTTACGTGGCCCTTGGCTCGTATCGCGTCGAGAACACGTGCGGGATGATGGGCACGATGGTCGGCCGTGCCGCGGCGCTCTGCCTCCGACTCGGCGTTTCGCCGCGAGAGCTCGGCAAATCGCATCTTGCGGAGCTGAAGGCCGTACTGTCAAAACCAGAGACAATTTGCTATAATTCCCGTATGAAGAAATGCACTTTCCCCGATTGGTCGGCGCTGACCCCCGAAAAGGCCGCGGCGGATCTGCCGCGCCTTCTCGAAGAAGCAGAGAAGGGCGTCGCGAAGATAGAGGCGTCGTCTCCCCAGACTTTTGAAGATTTGGAATGGGCCCTTGCGGACGCGACCCGCCCGCTGTGGGAGCTCTGGGGCATGGTCGGACACATGATGTCGGTCATGAACTCCGACGAGTGGCGCAAGCTTGACGAGGACTTCCGCCCGAAGATCGTAGACTTCTCGCTCAGGGTCTCGCAGTCGAAGCGCCTCAACGACCTGGCTAAAGAGGTGCTGATGCGACTCAAGTCGTGCGGCGGCGCGAGCGAGAACGCGACGCGCATACGGATTCTCGAGAAGTCGATCCAGGGCGCGGAACTTGCCGGCGTCTCGCTCGAGGGCGAGAAGAAAAAGCGTTTCAACGAAATCTCCCAGCGGCTTTCTAAGCTCTCGATGGACTATGCCAACTCCGTCCTCGACGCTACGAACGCGTTCAAGTTCGAGAAAGACGGCAAGACCTACACCATCGACGACGCAAACTATCCGCAGACGATGAAGCACTGCGCCGACCGCGAGGTGCGCGAGAAGCTCTTTCGCGCCCGCTCGACGCGCGCGCCCGAGAACACGGCGAGGATAGACGAGATTCTCGCCTTGCGATTCGAGAAGGCGAAGCTGCTCGGCTTCAAGAATCCGGCGGAACTTTCGATAGCCGTCAAGAGCGCGCCGTCCGTCGCGGCGGTGATGAAGATGATTGACGACCTCGACGCTGCGACCGAGAAGATAGCCGCCGAGGAAAAGGCAGAGCTCGAGGCATCCGCGAAGGGCGCGGTCGAGACGCTTGAGCCGTGGGACCAGTCCTTCTACGCGACGCGGCTGCGCGAGGACAAGTACTCGTACTCCGAGGAAGAGCTGAAGAAGCACTTCGAGGTCGAGGTTGTCGTGGCGGGGCTTTTCAAGATGGCTAACTTCCTCTACGGCGTCGACATCCGCGAGCTGAAGGGCGCCGAGAAGCCGTCCGTGTGGCATCCTGACGTCCGCTTCTTCGAGATGTCGGAGGGCGGCAAGCCCATCGCGCATTTCTACTTCGATCCGTATGTCAGGAACGGCCAGAAGCGCGGCGGCGCGTGGATGAACTCGTTCGACGACCGCTGCGACCGCAGGGGCGTCCTTCCGCTCGCGCTCGTCTGCACGAACTTCCCGCAGCCAGACGAGAACGGCAAGTCGTATCTTCCGATGCGCGAGGTCGAGACGCTCTTCCACGAGTTCGGCCACGCGACGCAGTGCATGCTTACGAAGATAGGCGAAGAGGGCGCGGCCGGGCTTTCGCTCGTCGAATGGGACGCGGTTGAGGTGGCGAGCCAGTTCAACGAGAACTGGTGCCTCGACGACCGCACGGGGATCCGCGTTCCCGCAGACCTCAAGAAGAAGGTGCTTGCCGCGAAGAACTTCCGTGCGGCGACGGTCTGCCGTGCGCAGCTCTCCCTCGCCAAGATCGACATGCTTCTCCACATCGGCGAGAACGGCGGCAAGACTCCGCGCGAGGTTAAGGAGGAGATATTCCGCCACTTCGACATGCCGATGGTAAAGGAGGACCTCTTCCTCTGCGCGTTCTCGCACATCTTCGCTGGCGGCTATTCTGCCGGCTACTACGGCTACAAGTGGGCCGAGGTGATGAGCGCTGACTGCTATGGCGCGTTCGAGGAAGCGGGGCTTTCCGACGACGCGGCGGTGAAGCGCGTCGGCAAGGCGTACCGCGACACGATCCTTGCGCTCGGCGGCAGCGAGTCGGCATACGATGTGTTTCTCCATTTCCGCGGCCGTGCGCCGACGATTGACGCGCTTCTCAGGCAGCAGGGGCTGAAGAAATGACGTACAGGGCAAAGAAGAACTTCGTCTCCATCCTGCCCTATGCGGTATGGATGGCAATGATGATCCTGCTCCCGGCGACGCCGGAATGCTATGCGGCGCGTACGCTCGTCACGCTCATCATCCTCCTGCCGTGCCTCTTTTACCTCGAGCACCATCACGGTGTCATCCACCGCAATTCGACGTTCAAGCCGGAACTCGTGTGGGGTGTCCTCGTCGGAATGCTCGTCCTTGCGATATGGGTCTGGCCAGAGCAGTTCGACTGGTATCGCAAGTGGTGCATCTACGGGGACGGAGGCACGGCTGCCGTAGACGAGAGCGAGATGGTTTACAAGATCGTGCGGCTCTTGGGAAGCGCCTTCGTCATTTCTATCGCGGAGGAGCTTTTTTTCCGTCGCTGGTTGATGCGCTTCGCTGGCTTCTGGCTGATGGTCGCGCTCTTCGCTGTCGAGCATGACCGATGGCTTGTAGGCGCGATAGCAGGCATGCTCTATGGCTGGCTTGCCTTGCGCAAGGGTCTTCTTTCTGCGATAATCGCCCATGTAACGACGAATCTTGCGCTTGGGCTTTATGTCCTCGAGACGGGCAACTGGCAGTTCTGGTGAGGCAACTGGTGAAAGACGACTACGAGCTTCTTGATTCTGGCGACGGCCGAAAGCTGGAGCGTTTCGGCAAGTACGTGCTTGCGCGTCCGTGCTCGCAGGCGCTCTGGCGGCCTTCGCGCCCGAAGGCGGAATGGGATCGCGCAGACGCGTCGTTCGACCGCGAGGACGGCAATCGCTGGCATGGCCGCACCAATCTCCCTAAGGAATGGACGATCGAGACCGCGGGCATAAAGTTCAAGCTCGGCGGAACCGACTTCGGCCACCTCGGAATCTTCCCTGAGCAGCGTGCGCAGTGGAAGTGGATTATGGAGCGGGTAACGGGGAACGTATCCCCCGAGCGAAGCGAGCCGCGCAAGCGGTCGCTAGAGGGGTGGGAACGGGTGTTGAACCTCTTCGCCTACTCCGGCGGCTCCACGATGGCGTCGGCGCTCGGTGGCGCTGAAGTCTGCCATCTCGACGCGTCGAAGGGCATGGTGGAGTGGGCGCGCGAGAACGCGCGGCTGAACGGCCTTGGCGAAGCGCCTATCCGCTGGATCGTCGATGACGCGCACAAGTTCATGAAGCGCGAGATCCGCCGTGGGCGGCGATACGACGCGGTGATCCTCGATCCGCCGACCTTTGGGCGCGGCGCAGGCGGCGAGATGTACAAGATAGAGCGCGACCTTAAGGAGACGCTTGGGCTCGTGCGCGACCTCTTGAGCGACAAGCCACGATTTGTCCTATTTTCGAGTCATACGCCTGGGCTTTCGCCGATTGTCGCCGAGAACATCCTTGGCCAGCTTTGGCCAAAGGCCTCGCTCGAATCTGGCGAAATGACCCTTGACGGCGAGGGTCTAAAATGTCCAAGCGGCATCTTCTGCCGCGCAATCTGGTAGAGCCATGAAGTATCGCTATCTCTATCAGACGAAGGACAACGAGAACAAGGAGGGCTGGATCAACGCCAAGAGCCGCGAGAACGCATACGCGGAACTTCGCAAGATGGGCATCCGGCCCTATCGCGTGATTGGCGACGATCCGATCAACTGGAAGCCGTATGCGGCAGGTGCGGCAATCGTCCTTCTCGCCACGGCGCTCGCCGCAGTCCTTCTCGTTGGGCGTGAGGATAGGAGGCCACACCCTCGCGCGCAACTCGTCGGTGACCGCGCCGTCATCGACGCAGGGGTCTATTCCGGCTGGACGAACGTCCTTTCCTCTGCGCTCGACCGGCAGCTCGCGCGGTATGCGCAGCCAGGGCGCTACGTCGAGCCGGAGGAGCTGTCCGAGGCGGATTGCGCTGCGTTCGCGGCGGAACTGGAAGCGCCGGTCGCTTACGTTGGCGGCGAGCCGCCGGAATACCGCATGCTCAAGAACATTGTCGCGAAGATGCGCGAGGATATGCGCGCCTATATCGCAGATGGCGGCGACGTCGTGGGGTACTTCGATTTCCTCGCCGAGCGCCAGTTGCAGGAGCGCGAATTCCGCGAGAAGGCACTTGATACGGTCTATCGCGCCCCTGAGAGCTTGCGCGAACGCGCGTGGCTCGGTGTCAACGCCCGTCTCAAGGACATGGGGATTGAGCCGCTTTCAAAGCCGACGGGAATTCAAGAGCCTCCAGAGGAGCAGGAGCAATGAGATTTAGAATGGCCATCTTCGCATTCGTTGCATCATTTGCCGTGCGCGGCGCGGTGGCTGCGCCTGAAATACTCGTTGGCGTCACCGGCTATGGCGAAAGCCCTGAGTTCGGCGAGGTTGTCACCAACGGAGAATGCAATCTCTTCGTCCAGTGGGGGCGTTGCGGGAATCTCATCCCCGGCGAGTCGAAGATCATGGACGCGACGCTTTTCGCCAAGGCGAAGGAGAACAGAATCCGCGTGATGACGATCTACGGCCATCAGAACGGGCCGAAGACGAAGGCGATGCGCGAGGCGTGGGGTGAACTCTACCTCGGCAACAACATCGGCGAGTACGCGGGCTTCCTCTACCAGGACGAGAAGAGCTACTTTAAGAGCTGGCCTAAGTGCCGCGACCTCAAGGAAGCGCACGAATGGCTCGTCGGGTCGATGCTTGCGGGGCCGAAGAAGGCGCAGCTTTCGCGCCCGGAGGACGAGCGGGAGCCGTGCGTCTTTTCCACAAGCGGCTCTCCCCTCGCGTGCTACGAGCTCGAAGGCGGAATCGACACGATCTGCAACGAGATGTATGCAGTCGGATGCGGAGACATCGCTTTTGCCACTGCCGAGGCGCGCGGTGCTGCGCGCAGGCACGGACGCGACAAGTGGACGGCATGGCTCGCGCACGAGTGGCAGACGTGCTGGCCGCGCGTTCCCTACGGCGTAGCGCAGAAGCAGGATTCCCTCGAGATCGGCCTCAAGGAGATGTGGGTCATGGGAACCTCTATGATGGTTCTCGAGTCCGGCTCCCAGACGACGCAGGCCCATCCCTACACGCCGCCGGACGGAACGATGGTGGAGTTCAAGTCAGAGAAGCAGGAATATGACGGAGAAGTGCCGCGCGCCTACCGAAAGACAATGCGCGACTTCTATCGCTGGACGAAGGAGCATCCTCGTGCCGAGGGCGAGCCCGTAGTAGACGCTGCGCTTCTCATCGGCAACTTCGATTGCTACGTTGGCATGACGTTCGACACGTTCGCGATCTTTGGGCAGCACCACATCGCCGCGACGAACGCGAACTGGAGATGCGGCGCGCCGGAGTTCACATGGGAGGCCGTCATGGAGGAGTTCTTCCCGCGGCCGGTGGATGCCTTGAAACCTTTTGCGAACGGCTGGCTCGGCGGAACGCCCCACGGACAGCTGGACGTTATGAACGTCGACGACGACACGACCGTCGAGCAGCTCTCGCGCTACAAGGTCGTCGCTTTTGGCGGCTGGAACACGATGACGCCGAAGATCGCGTCCGTCCTGCGCGAATACGCGGAACGCGGCGGCGAGGTCGTGCTCTGCGTCCCGCAGCTTTCCTCACGCGTAGATCGCGAGTTCTCGAACTATACTGCCGACGATGTCGTGCAGGCTGTTCCCGGCGTGACAGTAAAGCCCCCTTATCTTTCAGAGGACATCCTGATTGTCGCGGCAAATGCGCCGCAGTTCCTGAAGGACGCGTATCCCGCGCATCTCTCCGCAAAGTTGCGCGTAGCCGACGTAGAGCTTGGGGAGAACGCCGTCGCCGTCGCTACAATGGGGAAGAAGCCGTATCTTGTGCGCGCAGCGCACGGGAAGGGCGCGTTCTGGCTGTGCCTTGCGTGGGACTATCCGGCGGCGCGGCGCGAGCGCGAGGAGTTCCCGTCGTTCAGGGGCTTTCGTCTCGATTTCTGGAAGACGCTTATCGCCGGGGTTGTCGACTCCCTGCCTCGCCAGCATCGCGTCACTGGCAAGGACTGCGACTACATCAATTGGGCGATCTATCCAGACGGCACTCTCTATTTGCTCAACACCGACTGCGTCGGCTCTCGTTCCGTTCGCGTGAATGGAAGCGAGATGACGCTTTCACCAAAGGAAATGAAGGAGGTTAGACCATGACGGCTGTTCTTGCGACATGTGCGATATTGGCGGCGGCGTCCGTCAGCGACAGGGGCGACAAGTTCACCGACGAAGAGCCGATTGCGCTCGAGCTCGGCGGAGCGACGCGACATGTGGAGTCGTGGGGGCAGAGCAAGTGGAACGGACAGGCGCTTTCCGTTACGAACGGAACGCTCGTGTTCACCAAGTCAGTGCATGTCCACGGCGGCAAGATAAACGTCGGACCTGATACCACGCTCAAGTTTGCGCGAGGATGCTCGCTCGGGACCGGGCTTGGTGACGCGGGGACGCGAATCTTTGACATCGCGCCTGGCTCCCGCCTCGACATGGACGGCATCCGCTGGAACATGGACCACACGCGCGTCGTTCTGCCCAAGGGCGCGGAGTGGAACGCCGACCTTGAGCACTTCGAGCTTGCGGGAGGGATGAAGGACAATCTCTGGGACATCGGCGGCCGTGCCTCCTTCCCGCGCGGTATACGCCCCGCCAAGGCCGACTGGGGTCCTGCTCTCAAGGTGGTGCTGCATGAAGGCGGCGAACTTCTTCTCGGCGGGCCCGTCTCGACGAACAGCACAAAGAAGTGCCGCTTCGAGGTCGTTCTCGAGGGCGGCGTGGTTACGCTTTTCTGGAACGCGCAGATAGCCCCCGGCCTCGTTCGGCTCGCTCCCGGCGCGAAGGTCGAGGTCCGCGTTGCCAAGGGCGTGGAATTCGACGAGTCTGCGATTGCCGTTCCTGACGACGCGACGCTTACGGTGACGCGCGACGTTCCAGTGCCGGAGGGGCTGCCCTTGCGCTATTCGCTGACGGTAAAATACGACAGGACTGGACGCAGCTGGTGGCTCTACGCCGATGCCCATAAGGACGAAATAGCCGAATGGCACGTGACTTACCCGAATCCCGACATCGAGGCAGAAGCAGAGACCGAGACCGCAAAACCGACCGACACTGTCTTCCGCCGCCGCTTCCCGAAGGGCGCGGGCCCGTGGAAGGTGAAGGTTGAGATAACGAACAAGAAGGGCGAGAAGGATGTCCAGACCGTCACCGTGGCGCGGCCGGAGAAGGTCGTCGTGCAGCCAGCTCCGAACGAGCTCGTCATGGTAGGGCAATGCGGCTACGGCGTTGCCACCAACCTCGTGCGCGACATCTTCAAGGAAGACCTCTGCAACCTCTACGTAGGCTGGAATGGCGCCGCGAAGACGCTGCCGCGGAAAGCCCCCGAGGACATCCAGGAGGCCTGGGCGCAGGCTATCAAGGACCGCAAGATGTGGTCGATGAGCATTTACGCCGGAGACGACGAGAAGCTGCAGAAGGAGATCAGCGAAGCTTACGAGGGACGCTACCTTGGCAACAACTGCGGCGAATACGCAAGCTTCATGTATCAGGGACGCAAGGAATGCTGCATCCCCATGAATCTCGACCTCGCGTCGGCGAGGGACCGTTTCGTAAACCGCTACTGCGGCAAGGCCAGCTTTGGATGGCTTGCGAAGTTCCCGTGGGTGTTCTCAACGTGCGGCGCGGCGCTTTCGTGCTACGAGCTCGCGGGCGGAATAG
>Ga0310786_10001183_pt1 | contig 41941 bp, 42 predicted proteins | sample AusTroGonzalo_MG_FD_203881 | JGI IMG/M metagenome (GOLD analysis project Ga0310786, IMG submission 203881) | Bovine rumen microbial communities from tropical cattle in Woodstock, Queensland, Australia - Gonzalo_03 (v2) (version 2) | ecosystem: Host-associated > Mammals > Digestive system >...
CTGGAGTGTCTTCCTTACCGCCGCATCCCCCAACTCGCGAACAATGTTCCGGATGGAGGCGGGGAGACGGCTCTGGCGCAGCAGGATATCCTGATAGACCTTTACGGCCGTTTCGGCCTTCCAATGGGCAAGGAGATCCACCGGGTCTTCTATAGGAGCCATGCCGGCTTTCTTCCGGGCCTTGTACTTTTCAAGGCTGGCGCGTCGCCGGGCAAACAGGACCACCTCCAGATTCTTCCGGAAGGTCTCCGTCCTGGAGATTTCTTCAATGCTAAGATTGTGTTCCATCTTTGTGTGCTTTTGGATTGATTTTCATGAAATGTTTATCTGCCCAGGCCCTGTATTCATCCTCCGTGAGGGCTTCCCTCATGACGGACGTGACTGTCTTGTTGAATGAAAGGTTGATTATCCCGTCTATATATAGAAGGCAGAGAAGACCAATCCCTGCCTCCATGACCGCATTCCCATTGAAGGGCAGGGACACCCATTCATAGAGAGGGAGACGGTCCCACCAGACAAGAAAAGCGGCCGTGTTCTTTTCGATGAAAGCGCCATACCTGCTGCGGAAGGCCTCCGCCTGCCATTTGTATCTGAGAAAATAAACCTCATTGCCCATTACCGTTCAAATGCCTCCGGAAGATCTTCAACATTGATTTCCAGCCCGAGCGTTGGTTGAACCACCGCGGCGTCGTTCTGATGGATCGTATAGAAATCCTCGGTCCCCACCGTGAAGAACTCCGTACCATTCCGTTTGATGTCGCGCTTCGGGAGACCGTCCCTGCCGGACAGGTATTCCTCCCGCTCCGGATCGTAAATCTGAGGATTGAAGATGTAGCCCCGGAGTTCGCAGTACTTGATGAGTTTCGTCTTGAAGTTCCGGGGGTTGTAGTAGTTCCTGCGGGCAGGCCCGATGTATTCCAGGAAATTGTCATAGATGTCCTTCCTGGGGATGTCAATCTGGTTCAGGCGGGAAGGATGATCCGGATCCGTGCTGGGGCTGTAGTATTCATCCGCCCACAGGGCGAATTCCTCACCCACTTCCTGCAGCAGTTTCCGTTTCTCCAGCCGGTCGCCCGGAGCCTCGATGTAGCCGTAACGGAAAAAGATCCGGAGGCAGGTGGCCACCAGGTTCCAGAAAAGATTCCACTGTTCCGCCGGCCACTCCTCACTGAAAAAGTGAGTGCCGAAATCGTGGATGGGCTTGTGTTTGGCGTTATAGAAGTCGCTGAAAGCGATGAGCCACTGACGGTCTTCGAAGCTGGCACCATCCCCGATGGCCGCATGGTTGGTCGTGAGATAGATTTTCGGGCTGCGCTCCCATGGAATGACAAAACCCCGTTCACCCTTGGGATTGACCGGCCAGTCGCCGGTGATGAGGGCAAACAGGGACTCAAAATCAAAATCCCGCTGGGCGTCATCGATGAAGACAAACCGCGTCCGTTCATCAAGGCCGTCCCAGACAAAGGGGCTCATTTTCCCGCCCGAGAATTCCTTCCCGTTCTTGTAAAGGGTCCTGACTACCTGCCGGACGGCTTCCCCCAAGAGACTCTTGCCTGAGCGGCCATTGCTCACGCCCACCTCGGACTGCTTGCCGTCCATGCCGATGACGGCCTTCGATATGCTCTTGGTCTTGGCCGTAGCCACCAGATACCCGAAAGCGGCGAGTTTGGAAATCAGATGCTGGGCATTCTCGCTCCGTTCCTGCTGGGTGGTCTCCTCCGGTTTCTTGCGCCAGGTGAAATTGCTGGTATTCTCCAAAAAAACAAGAAAATCACAGGCCCTGCCCGTGGGAGTCAGTTCATAAGACCAGACGCCATCCGATTCATGAATCCGGATCAGCGGCTCCTGCGCCGGCCTCACCTCATAGTCCTTCCGCTGGCTCTCCCAGATGTGGACGGAGAGTTTGTTGTAGGTGTATACCCTCACGTCATCGGCTGTGATCTCCCAGATGCCGTTATGGAAGAAAAGGCGCTCGGTCCCAGCAGACGGGCGGTCGAACTCCTCCCGGAAATAGTCCAGCATGGACAGAGATATCTGCCCGAAATATTGTGTCTTGCCCTTGTAGAGCATATTCCGGACCGGTTTGGAAAGCGAGTCCATCGCAAAATCCTGCATGAAGTCCGCAATCTGGTGGGGTTTGACCTCCTTGACGATGCGGCCGTCCACCCAGACGAATTCATATTCATGGTTGGGTTTTTCATAGCGGTGGAACCCGCGGTGTTCCAGGAACATTTTCGCGCCGTCGTAATCGAAATAGCAGTCCATGGAACCATCCTTGCGCTTGGTCTCCACCCAGAATTGTTCATCTGGTTCCACCGGCTGGGCATTCTCAAACTCCCCGCTCTCATTGAACCGGTACTTCTTATGACCGAACATGAACTCGGGCAGGTCTTTCAGCTGGGCGAAATAAGCCGTGGCGAAATCCCTTGCGCTCTGCAGGTGCCATATCTCCTGCAGCTTGGGATCCGTCATCGTCGAAATCTTGTACAACTGGACCCACTTCCCTTTCATCGGCTTGGCGTTGCGGGCCGCTTCGATATCCTTCAGCAGTTCATCCTCCCTCCCTTTCAGGGAGTTGGCCAGCAGGTCATCGACACCTTTGTCTCCTGCCTCATTCTTCAGGACGTGGCCGAATATGGTTTCCACATAGATCTGCTGGCCTCGGAGGGTGTTCATGTAATCCTTGAAGTTCCGGACGGCGTAGTAGAAACCCAGCGGCCTCTGCTCAACCGGATGATCCGTCCGGATGGTATGGGAAAGGTCCATGCAGTCAGAGTCAAGCAGGAACACGACTTCCCTGACCTGGCACACCTCGATGAGCTTCACCAACTCTTCCGGCAGCTGTTTCCTTTTATCCGCTATGTTCTGGATGCCGGAGACTGCCACCGAAGGGATTCCGTGCTTGCAGGCCTTTTCGGCTTTCTTCTCGCCCTCCTGGATGTACAGCGTCGGGATAGGCTTCTGCTTCTGGTAGTCGGCACGGATGGCCTGCGGGTAATAGATGCAGGCAGGCGCCCCGAAAGGGGTGCGGTACTTCATCGGCTTCTTTTCCTTATCCGTATGCAGTTCCGGATTCTGGTACCGGACGCGGACGTAAGGCCTTGGGGCCGAATCCTTATCAGTCGTGTAAGTAACCTGATTCCCGTCCAGGTCGAAGTATTCGATGATGGCGTCATCCCCATCGATGACATCCCCGCGCGGGGACATGGTGCCGGAGTGGAAAGTCTCGACTTCGCGTTCATCGCTGTCTCCTCCCCTGGCCTTCACCCGGGCGGTGACATCCTGTCTGGTGAGCCCGGAGGCCTCCAGCATCCGCCTGCAGAAATCATTCTTGCCCTTTGTCTTGCCGGCGATGGGGCGATCCACCTGCTCATATTCGACAAAGATGCCAAGGTGGTGGGCGAGGAATTCAACGGCCTCCTGGGCGGCCATCCCCTTTCCGAGAGTCAGATAATGATAGGCGGTCGCCCCCTTGAAATCGTTGCACGCCCAGCACTTGAAGCCCTTCCCCGGAGTGACGGAAAGGCCGTGCTGGGATCCGCAGCAGGGACAGGCGCCCCGGTAGGATGCCCCTTCCTTATCGAGCTTGGTGTACTGCTCGATGATATCCATCAGCACCTTTGGCTCCGCCTGGCGCTGCACTATCTTCTCGAATATGTCATTCTTGATTTTCGGCATGGGACATCATTGTCTGAGTATCAGTATTTCTATGTCCTCCATCAGGCGCTCGAACATAACAGCCCTTTCCCTTTGTGCAGGGTCCGGATCATCCTTGAGGGCATTTATCTTGCTCTCCAATGCTTCCCTGATCAAGATCAGGTCTTTATGGGCGATTTCCATCATAATGCTTTTACAAACCTCCGTGCGCATCCCTGCGGACGGAGGGGCGGAAGGGGCTGACAACAAACTGAATGGATGTATATCATTATGTCCTGACCAGCTCGCCCCTTCCCATGAGGTTCCACTTTACTCTGTTCCCGCATCTGTCATAAAGGGAGGATGTCCCAGGGGCCAATTCATGGCGTAGCAGCCTCGCGGGCGTTACCGCTCCGCGCATCCTCCCTTTCCCCCGTCTGCCTGGGGTGTTTGGTTTTCATTCTCTGCGGCGGCCTTCCACTCTTTCCGTCCTCGCCCGAATCCTGATTCTCGATGGCCTGACGCCTTGATCCAGGTCGGAGGAAAGTATCTGAGGGGTGATGATGATGAACAGGGCCAGCGACAGGAGCCGTTTCCGGAGGGACAGGGCGGGGGCGTCACGGACGTCCACCCCGTGCTCGTGAGTGAACCACCAGGCGGAAAGTTCGTTCAGCTTGCCAAGATGCAGTTTCCCATACACCTTGACGAGGATGTTCCGAACGGTATTCACGGAAATCTCTTCCCCGCCGTAGATCTCCCTCAGAAGGCCGGGCACTTCCTTGTAGGCTGCGCCCCATGCCACGAGACCGGCAATCTGACGCTCCCTGCTGGACAGCTGTTCCGCCATGGCTCAGTCTCCCCAAATATCGGTAATGCCGTACTCCGCGAAGATTGCGGTGATGGCCTCGTATTCGGAGATCAGCGGCTCCGGGTTGCCCTTGAGCCGGTTGTAGAACTGCGGATCACTACCGATTCCCAATGCGCTCTTGATGCGCTCGCGGATCTCCGGAGCCTTGGCCTGCGGGACCATATCCCAACCCTTTTTGAATGAGTACCTTGCCATCGTAGTAGATTTTTACTATTTTTGTTAGTTTAATAATGCTTTACTTTTGCAAAATGAAATGTAATATTTCTTTTACGACACAAAAGTAAAACAATTTATTTTATTTACAAAACATTTTGATTGATTTTTATTTCACTTACTATGGAAGGTGGGAAGTTTGCCGCTGATTTTCAGCGCCTTGAAACATTAAAAAAGTTTTTGGGGATTTCTTATCAGGAGATGGCAGCCACGGCAGGCATTAAGAACCCCCAGAGTTTTTACGCAGTGAAGGCAGGAAAGCAAGGAATAACCAAGATGATGGCCAATGCCATTGTATCGACTTGGCCGGAAATCAGCGAGACATGGCTGGTTACCGGACGGGGGAAGATGCTGGAAAAGGACAATGCCGTCGAACAGACACCCGCCCCCAGTGGAGAGTTGATCACTATCGAGAAGCGGGTACTGGACACCATCATCAGCCAGCAGGAGACCATCAGGATCCAGGCTTCCACCATCCAGGAACTGGCGAAACAAAAGGGGAACGCTGCTGCCCTCCAAGGCGAAGCTGCCGGATGTGCAGATGCCGTATGACCATCGCCGGCGGTATCTTCACCAAGACACCTATCTGGTAGATAACAGGCTGAATGACAGGTGTTCATCCACCCCATCATCCACCCCACCCGGAACTGAATCGGGTCAATCCCGTAAAAGCACAATTCCGATATTCAATAAATTATTTTACTATGCTGAAAATAATATCTGAAAAACGATATGAATGATCCTGGTCATAAATCCCCATCATCCACCCTAAAACCTCGTAACGAGCTAATTTTTAGCGAATTACGAGGTTTTAACACCAAAAACGGGTCAATTGCGGGCCCATCACTTTTTTCCTTGCACCCTACCCCATGGCAAGTCCTGGCGGAAGTCTGCAAAGAAAAAAAAATTATGCTTTCCCAACCAAGGGCCTTTGTGGATTTTACACCCCCTCGCCTCCATAAGGGGGCCAAGGAATGGTATGTGTACTATTATGTACGGAATCCAGAAACCGGAAAGATGAAGCGATTCCGGGTGAAGGTCAACCGCTATCACTCAGTAAAGGAGAAGCTTGCAGCGGCAAGGGCGGTAATAGCCGCGCTGTCCGAAAAGCTCGCTCTCGGATGGAATCCCCTGTTCGAGCACATCGCGCCGAAAGCTGGGACCCCGGCCTATGAAGTATTCGACGCTTTCGAACGGGCAAAGGCAAAGGAAATGGAGAAACAGTCCCTGGCCAGCTACCGCTCCTATGTCAATTGTTTCCGGAAATGGATGATCGGGCGCGGCGCCACGCAAAGAACCCTGATATCATCCATTACCCATGAGCACGCCCGGGCATACCTGGATTATCTCGATGACATCGTATCGCCGGCAACATGGAACAACTACCTCTCTTTCATGGTGACATTTTTCACATGGATCCGGAAGAAAGGCTACATCAAGGACAATCCCTTCGAGGGCTTCGACCGAAAGCCAAAGAGACTGACAAAGAAAAAGCGGCACATGTTCGATGCCGAACAGTTGGAAACCCTTTTCTCCTATCTGGCAAAGGAAAACCCCGAATTCCTATCCATCTGCCTACTGTGCTATTGCTGCTTCATCCGGCCAAAAGAAATATCCCTGCTGCGGTGCTCGGATATCGACCTGGAAAAACAAGTCGTACATGTGAGCGAGGAAATCGCCAAGAATGACAATGAGAGTTTCCGGACCATCCCGGATGCGGCGATGCCCGCCTTGCGTAAGTTGGATCTGAGCCATCCTGAATGGTTCGCTTTTGGCTACCATGCCGGGAATGCCAAAGACTTCACCCCGGGCAAGACCCCCACTACCCAAAAGAAAATCGGACACTTCTGGAGACGCTTCGTCGAGCCCGTCTGCAAGTTTGGCAAGGGCATCAGCTTCTACAGCTTGAAAGATACGGGAATCACGAGAACCCTCTCGGAGGGGGTGGCGCTGAATTTCGTCCAGCAGCAAGCGGACCATTCCAGCCCGGCCATTACGGGAATCTACGTTGCGAAAACTGCTCTGGCAATCGAAAAACTGAAGGGCGTGGATATCATGCCGGGACACCCCCTTCCTGGAAAAGGGCATAATCACAGAACTTTAGAACTGACTGATGAAAAATGACTGATAACAAGCACATTATATCAGTTCTGAATACAGTACTAATTCAGTTCTGTTCCAGTTCAGTTCTATACATTGAGTTCAAAACACACATTTACCTCCCCTACCATGGCTGTATCAGTTTTATCAGAGGTTTACGGAAGGTCCACAAGCCGAAGCCGAGTACGACCAACATGAGCCAAGGAAATGCCCTAATTTTCACCTTCTGCCACCAGGACAAAGGTTTCTCTACCTTGATCTCATGCGTGATGACATGGGCCGTTTCTTCGGTATTCTCAATCTTGGATATTCGCCACCATTCCGGGAGACTGATAGTGAACGGCATGAAGGTTCGCTTGTTATTAAGAGTGTGATGAAGAAACCCATCGGTATCTATCCACGCATCGGACTCAGCCACCGATGTTTCCAGATGAGTGGTATCGTTGGCATTGGCAATCACCTGATTCGATTCAAGGGGGATGGGGACGCGAATGACCGAATCACGCCATACGAGACTATCCCGGACTTCTTTGACCGTTTCGGTCCGGACAGTTTCGATAATCCTCGGGGAACAGCCCATGATCACCAAAGCGGCCATCATGGTCATAAAGAGTCTAATCCTCATTTCCCTGCCCCTCCCTATTGTTTTCCTGGATCCGTTCATACAGGTCATCAAGCCCACGGCGGGTGATTCTTTTTGCAGCATAGTCAATCCCAATAAGGGCGCCGGCAAAAGTCAAGCTCTCGCCATAGGCAATGAGTACAGAATTGTCAATCACGCCGTGCGGGGGTGCATAGAACCCCATGAACAGCAAAAAAATCCCGGAGATGATGATGACAACCGCAATCACAAGCTGGATGGTCATCTTTGTATTACTGTCTATCCGTTTCATACGTCAGAAGGTCTGTGTTCATTACCACAAAAGTAGCGACACGGACCTTCCGGAAAAAGGACAGATTCGGGGGTATTCCTCTATGGTGTCAAGGGCCGGTCATCCCGCCTCCAGCGTCATACACTCCTCCATCCGAACACGCCCGGCTCCCAGGTATTGTTGTCGTATTCGGAAATCCAGTGCCCGCCTTTCCAGACGACCTTTGCGTCCTTCATGTAGGAATCATGGGCTCCGGTAGGCTGGACCCATTCCGGCCATTCTTCCAAACTGATCACCTTCCAGAGGTTCGGCGTAACGTTCGGAGGCCAATCATCCTGGGTCTTGTGGCCGATGACGCACTCGTACAAGAGTCCATCTCCGTGGAAGTATCGCCTCATTCCGGCAGCCACGTCCTCGTTCGGCCTCCAAGGCCTGAACAAGGCGGGAATGGTAACGGCGGTCTCGGCGTCCAACTCTTCGACAGACGGCTGGAGCAGGGTCTTGAGCTGCGTCAGCACCTCCGCCAGCGTTGGCTCATAGTTCGGCGTGTATTCCCGGCCCAGGACGCCGCAGGCAATCTCCTTGCACTTTTCCACATAGGAGTTGTACGCTATGTAGTCGGATACCTTGGATACGCATTGTCTGGCGATGGCGAACTCGTCTTCGGCCGTATAGTGGACGCGGATGAGCGCAGTCACGAGCTGGCCGAAATGGTCCTGGCAGAGCGGTTCATCGGTGACGACGGTCACGGAGGCGACGTCGATTCCATCACCGGATGGTTCAATGCTGTAATTGATCGTCGTATGGTATTTTCCGCCGACGGTTGTCACGGTCACGAATGGCGGTATTTTGTCATAGTGCATGGTCATATCTTCAAAGGTTAAAGGATAAATCGAAATACAGCCACGGGCCGCACCATGATGTGAGTGTCATACTTGCCGATGCTGCCTACTGAGCCAGATCCGAAATAGACTAACCACGCGTTAGACGTGCCGTACTCAGTACTGCTCCAGTAATTGCCGTTTGTAGGGAATATGAACGGGGACGAAATCGTAACGGCATTGATTCTCTTCAGCAGGTTCGCGAACAGCGGGGTCTTGGCCTCGCTCTCCGGATTCTCGTTAGCGTAGGACACTGAAACACGCCCGCCATTGGTGTACGTCACGCGGTTTGTGCTGTTCAGGAAGAAATTATAGATCCGACACAGCGTACCGGCGGCGGGCAGGTGCCAGTTAGTCTTCCTGTACTGCTCGTGCAGTTCTTCCCCGTCTCCCACGGTGGGCTGATAGAGGTAAGCGCTGAACGCGGCCGGAAAGAGCATCTGACGATAGCGGATAGGCGAGCTCGCGCTGGCATTCTCCGCCTGGACGGCGAGCATCGCGTCTCCCAGTTCCTCCATGGTGGTCGGGATTCTTATGCCCGGGGTGAGCGGGTACTTATCCATCAGGTACCGCTCGATGACGGTCTTCGCGAGGCCGACAATCTGGGAAGTCTCGTTCTTTCCGTCAAACCGCGCAGCGCTGCCGGTGGTAAGGATGTCAGCATAACCATCTTCCTTGCTCGGATCCAGGAAACTTTCTCTGACGGAGTTGTAGTTCGTGGATGTACCTGCGGCGTTGGATATACCAGTCGTCGTCGTGTTCGGTACCGGTGTATCTGTGACCGAACTCACGCCGCACATCGTCTTCATCTCATTCGTTACCGTGGACGGGAATCCGTCCGATCCTCCGCTGTCAGGATAGATGCCCCATTGCGGGGATTCGGTGCTGAGGACGCCGTTGCTGCTGACCGTGGTCGCATTCTCCTTGGCGTACACCTCGCAGTCGTATTTGTCGTCATCGACCTTCGTCACCTTAGTAACGGCGCCGACCAGTGTCTTCGAGGCGTCATACTCATCATCGAACGTCCCGTCGAAGTAGGCGAAGTCGCCCAGCTTCGGAATCCGGTTGTAGAAGCCGACCTTCTTCTCGAAGACGAGCGAACTTCCGCCCACGAGGTTCATCGTCACACGGATAGTGAACCTCAGATTAAGCGTAGGGTCGGAGAGTTGGACGACGTTCAGGACGCCCCGGACTGAATCCGTGAAGGACGCGTAGGCAGCCGCCTGGCTGGCGTTGCTTCCAACGAACTCCCAGATCACGTCCTCGCGGCCGTTCGCGATAGCCACGTTGTTACCGATTGACGGGAGGATGTTCAGCGCCCATCCGCTGAACTCCCCGAGTCTCTTGATGTATTTCACTCCCCTGATGTTGAAGGACGTGATGGTGCGTTTGGGATAGTCGATATAAAGCGTGTTGCCCTGGGACTGGATGTCGCCAAAACGGTCGATGAGCGATTGCAATTCCGTTAACAGGAGGTAGCGGTCGCTGGCCGCTGCGAGCATGGCGATGGCACCGGTCATCTCGCAGGCGTCGGAGTTGGCGTAGTACATGAGCATGTCGGCCCGCACGCCGGTCCAGTCCACGTTATAGAACTGCGCCGAGGAGAGCGTGCCGCCGGATGCGATCTTCGCGTTGTAGATGTTCAGGGCGAGCAGTCCGGTGTCGAACGCTCCGGCCTTCGCCTGGTCCACGTAGATCACGTCCAGGTAGCTCACGCCCTCGAAGTCGATAGTCTGCAAGCCGGGCTGCGCGTCGATGGTCAGGCGGGTCAGCGTGGCCGGGAAGTGGACGGTCGCCAGCGCCTCGGACGCGGGCAAGCTCACGACCGTGAACCCGCTGCCCCGCACGTCGATGCTCTCCAGGCGGGAGCACTGAGAGATGTCCAGCTGGCCAGTGGCTGTCAGAAGGCCACGGATGGTGAGCTCCTTAATGTTGCGGGCTGTAACGGTCACGGCGTTCGCGGCCGAAAGCACGGTATCCTCGCCCGTCGGGTTGAACCTGAACCGCTGGAGCATCTTGCCCGGGACGGTCAAGCCCTGGCCCGCATCCATCGCTACGTTCATGTCTCCAATGTCCAGCAGGTAGTCGATGCCCTTGATGAAGACCGGAGAGTCGCCCGTCACGATGAACGGCTGGTAACTGAACTGCTGCCCGGCCGGGACGCGCACACGGCCGCTTGCGGACGGAGCCATGTTCGAGGATCCGGATCCGATGCGGGGATACATCCATTTGCCTGGAGTGAGGACGAAGGAGAACGTGCCGGTCGTGCCACGGAACGAGAACGCGCCCGTGGAGTCGGTACCGGACGAGAACTCGCCGTACTCGCACCATGAACTGATATACATGAGGCGGTCCTTCAGCCAGTCGTACTCGCTCCAATACTGCGAGCCGCAAGCCTGCGTCACCGGGTCGGTGTTGTGCTGGTACCGGCCTTCCTCCTTATCCACCTGAGCCTGCATATAGACGAGGCGCGTGACCTCGTTGTAGGCGATCTCCGGGAAATACTGCTGCGCCTGGAGTACGCGGGAGGTAAGGTAGTTGAAGGCCGTTCCGCCGAGCGTGGCCATACCGGAGAGCATGTTGTGCATCATCGTCGTGCGCTCGGTCTCGAAGGCCGTCTCGAAGAGGTTGTACAGGCCGCTGTCCTCGCCCTGCCAGTAGTAGTTCCCGGCGGAGTTCGTATCGTGCAGTTCCACGTAGTAAGGCTTGCGGTTCTGGCCAACGTTGTTGGTCTTGAGGACCGTATCGAGGTCATCCTGCATCCAGCGAACCTTGAGGGTGACGGGATCGACGTAGTAGTAGGTGTTCTTGGCGCGGTTATCGGTACCGGCGAAAAAGAAGACGAAGCAGTCATGGTACAGGCCGTCATCGACATGCATCACCTCGGCGGCGTGCGCCTTGAAGTGCGCCGTGCGCTGCGCGATGAATTGCGAGTTGATGGTGTCCCACTGACCGGCGGTCCAGGCGGAGGAGCCGCCGAAGGTCTCGTACTGGCTCCGGATGTTCAGCGTCTCGTAGGAGGCCGCGCCGAGCTTTGCAACACCGGCGGCTACCCAAGTATTGTCGATGGCGGACCAACGGAAAAGGTCGTACCGCGCCGTGCCGAGGACCGGATCGGTTTGCGTGGTCCAGTAGGCTTTCGTATGATCCACGTTGGCATCAGCACGTAGCTGGGAAAGCGTGCCGTTGTAATAGGTCACGCTACGATGATGCAGATAGACGAAGTTGAAGAAAGCCTTCATCGCGTTGATGGCCGTCTCGTCGGACGGATATTCTCCCGTTTCGTCGGTGGTCGTCTTGCCGAATCCGAAGTTGATGTGCTTCGCGCCATTGTACATCCACGCCTCTTTGTCCGGGTCGTAGGCGATATCGTCATTCCACGGAATCTTGAAGTTGGCCAACTCGCGGTCATTGTCCGCCCCCTCGACCATCAGCATGTGCGGAGTCGTGCTCTTGTTGAAGCCGAAGGTGGGCTTGTCGCCCTTTCCCGCGCCCCAGGTCATCAGGTACTTGAACACCCAAGGGTCATTCTCGGTCTCGCGGTGGAAGAACAGGTACGGCTCCTCGAAAACTGAGAGACGGGCGTCCGGATAGGTGGCGAACTGCCCGGGCCGGGACATCACGCCGGAGGAAACGAGCTGCTTGAACAGCTCGGTATAGATGCGCGTCAGGCCCATCTTGTGCCCTTGCATGCTGGAGGCGAAGTTGATCTTGCCGCAGGCTTTCTTCGACCGGTATTCATTCGACGCCACGTATATGTCGGAGACGGCCGTTTCGGTCTCGGTGGCGTCGTCGATGAACGTCGTGGAATCGGTGGCCTTCTGCTGCTGGTTCCAGTCGTTGTAGGTCATGGCCGTCGTTCCCTGGCCGGAGTTCTCGATCTCGGTGTAGGTACCGGCCTTCTCGGGCTCGTTGGGCTTCGACACGTAGAGTTTGTTATGCTTGGTCTTGCCTTTGTCTGAGTCCCCGTACTTCGCCAGGTGCCCGGTTAGGCCGATGACATTGTACAGTTCTTTCGCCTTCACGAAGTCGATGGCGCCGCCGTCGCCGAGGATGTTATTCCGGGAGGCGAAGGAAACCTTCTCGGCCACGGTTGAGAAAGCCGCCTTGCGGTCCTGCATCACCTCGTCGATGGACAGGGCCTTCTGGTAGCAGCGCACACCGAAGATGTCGATATCGGAGGAATCCGCGCCGACGGAGAAACCGACCGCTCCCCCTGCGAAGATGTCGGACACAAGGTAGTTGAACACGCGCTGGATGTTGCCGTCGATGAAGATGCGCACCCAGTTCAGGCCCTGCACACCATAGACGATGTTCACGGCGATGTGAATGCGCTTCCCTTCGGCCCAGGTGGCGTTCTGGTCGTCGCGGACGCGCCTGTTCTGCGTCAGGAAATAGATCTCCTTCGGAAGCAGGCGGATGCCCCAGGCGTCGCCATCGACGGGATGCTCGGTGCATATCTCCAGTATCGGCTCGTCCTCATCGAGGATGTTGTCGGTGCGGATATCCATCTCAAGGGTCATGCTCCGGCCGGTGGAGTTGCCGCTGCGGAAGCTTGCGAGCGGGTCATACTCCCAGGTGAGCCTTCTGCCGGCAGGAATGCGGAGGGCGCGGACGGTTCCCTTCGAAGCGTCATCCAGGTCTTTCAGCACTTCCATCCATCCGTCCGAGGTGAGGCCGAATCCCGTCCATGTGGAAGGGACCACGGTGCCTGTGGCCGCATTGATGATGGTCTTCGGCCCCGCCTCGGTGTTGGAGCGGGACGCTGGCGAGAGGATGAAGTCGGCCCCTGCAGTCGGGTTGTTGGACACCTCATTGTTAATGGAGAAGAACACCGGTTCGGCGATGGCGTTACCACTACCGTCCTCGATGTGTATGTAGGCGTAGACGGTATCGACGGAGCCTGACAGTTCAAGGCCCAGCTGCGTGGAGAGGGCATACTGCATGTTGGGCTTCGCCACCTGCGACCAGCGGGCATATTCCACGGTCGAATCGGCGGAATCCACAAGACGGAAAACAACGGCCATCTCGTTCCGCCCGGCGGTGTCGGCGGCGTAGTTGAAGAACACGACATCCGTCCAGTTGTCAAGGACCGGCCGGATATTGTTCACGATGACGCACGGGCCCGCAGCCTGCCCGTTGGAAACCATGTACTGCGACTCCACCCAATCGGTCCTGACCGTCTCGGAGACGTAGAGCCTGGCGCGGACGGTGTGGACGCCGTCGGCCATCAGGGTCTCCATCATCGCTGCATCGTCGAACGTGTAGGTGATTCCCGTGGACATGTTTATGGCAGTCCCGACATTGCGGGAGCAGCCGGGGTCGCTGTCCAGGTACGAGAACTGCCTGACGAAAGCGGAACCGGTGCCGGTACCGAACTCGAACTGGATCGCCTTGGCGATGGCGCCGCCGACAAGGTAATTCAGCGACAGGCTGTTGCCGGTGAAAGGAACCTCAAAGGCGGTGTTCGGGATCAGGGCCAGCGAAACGATGTTCAGGGTGAACGACTGCCAGACGGACTCGGAGTACTCGCCCTCCGCCCTGACGCGGACGTAGTTGGTCCCGTTCGCGAGCCAGGGCGCGAGGGAAACGTCCGCATACCCGGCAGCGTTGGCCGGAATTGTGAAGGATCCCCGTTCCCGCCACGCGGCGGACTCCGTGGCGCGTGTCTGTACCACGACCCTCAGGGTCTCCTGGATGTCCTCCCTCGCGCCGGACGTCCGGATGACATAGGATTCGGCCCGAACGCCGATGGTGACCTCGGCCGACGGGTGCAGCGCCGCCGGGATCTCCCGGAGGCTGAGGGAAACGGAATATTCGTCCCTCCGCTGGGAAGGGAGCGTGTCCCAGGTGAGGATGAAGGCCGCGCCAGCATCTCCCCACCTGTCGGCCTCAGACAGCGCCGCCCAGGCGAGATAATCGGCCTCCGTGGCGAAACCGGCCACGACGTCCGACTCCCCGTCGGCCCCCGTCACGACCCGGATGCACCCGGTCTTCCGCAAGACGGCGTTCAGCGCGTCCTGCGCCTGCTGCCCGGTCTGTTCAAGATAGAAATTTGTCATATATGCTTCAGTTGAATTGTACGATGAGATAATAACCGTCGGCGGTCACGAGCGGAAGGCCGTCCACTGTGCAGAGCGCCCCGGCCGGAACTTCGGACGTGTCCGGCGCGAGGACCAGGACGAGCCTCGCTTCGATTCCCCCTGACGGGGAGAGCCCCATGCGGGCGCCCCCGACAGGCGAGACGCCCACAGAGACCCCGCCGATAGCCCGGAGTTCCACCCGGACGAAACCGTTCTCTCCCCCGTTCATGCGACTTTGATGATTAGCAGGGGGAAGGACTTCACCTCGTCCCTGATCCCGTCAGGGAACGCCTGGTCCGGCACGTGTGCCGTCACCGTGGCCGTCACCAGCCCCGGCCCGAGGGCCCGCGTGTCGAACGTGAGAAGCCAGCCGCCGTCCCCGTCCCTGCCGAGGGCGGACTTGGGAAAGGACAGGGTGCGCCCGCCCCGCTTCAGTATGACCTCGAAGTCGTGCCGTGCCATTTCGAAACCCTCCGCCTCTATCTCCAGGCGGTATTTCTTCTCCGTGCCGAGGAAACACTCATCGACTGCGTGCGTGTTTGTCATGATTATGTTCGTTTACAAGGTTTTATCGACATAGCGCCACGAAAAGGACGCGGAATTGACGTTCAGGCGCGAAGACACGCTCAGCGCCGGGCTCTCGATGACGATGCGCCGGAGAGACTTCCCGGGCACATAGTGATAGATGAGCGGGGAAAGAAGCAGTTCGGAAAGGGCCACCAGCGTCTTGCGGGAAAGCGGACCGGTAGTCTGCGTCCAGAGGTTGTTTTTCGAGGCCTTCACCATCTCCACCGTATATGTCCGGTGCGCATTCTCCATCTCGTACTCCGGAGAGTAAACGAGTGCACCGGGCATGGCGACGTTGTCATAGTGGCCATATTTGTTCAGGAACAGGTACTGCTCGAAATGGCCGTTCGCCACCGTGAACACGGGGGTGAGGACACTGCCGCGATCGGACTCGATCCGGATCCGGAACGGCTTCCCCATCCTGTACGGTACCTCGTTGACCGGGACGTCCTGGGCGAAGAGGTAGGCGTCACCGGGCGCGAAGTACGCAAACAGATAACCCGCATTGAGTTCGGTTTCGCCGTCACCAGTCTCTATGTAAGCCGTGATGAGCTCGTTCTGCTCCTCCGTGTCCAGATACACCGACAGCGGCAGCAGATAGTCGGACGGAACGCTCATTTCGTCGATATCCGTCATGCGCTCCCCGGCGCCGGACTCAAAAGCGTGGACGTCCAGCGCATAGTGCCTTGCCGTTCCGGAAACTTCCACCGTGACGGACATCCTGAAGGAAGCGTCCTCCTCCTGGTAGATTCCCTCGACGGTGTATTCCGGGAAGGCGGAGGGAAGATAGATGCCGGAATGGGAACGCACCAGGTCCCGCAGGTCCAAATGGACCATCCCGTCGAAGCCGGGCTGGTAGATGTTGTCCAGGACGGTATGCCCGAAGATGGAGATGGTGATCCGGATGCTGGACGAGGCCTCGAAAGCCAGGTCGCCCAGCTCGTCGAGATACAAACGGCCGTGCTCGACGCCATCGGCCACGACCACAGGGTCGGCGCTGCTCCCGGAATCCAGAATCAGGGCATTGACCGCGTTGACGACGTCCTGTCCGGTTCCCATCCCGGACGTGTCGATGCCTTGCAGGAGAGTGGCCAGGTCCGGGCGGTCGAGCAGGAGCGCGTCCTTCGCGCCGCCCGCCGACATTTGCGCATAGTTTTCCGTATGCTCGGAGAGGATGGTAGTCCGCCCGTTCTGAAGGGATCCGTCATCCAGCCCGTGTGCTGCTATTTGTGACTGACCTGTCATGATTGCTGCCTGTTTTTGGAGATGAAATACTCTTCGTATTCTTCGCTTCCCGTCCACGAGCTCTGTGAGGAATGGTGCCATAGGAACCAGCCGCTGCTGGAGTACTCATAGCGCGTGTATTTCCACCAGCGCTTCCGCACCTTTTCCTTGATGCCGGGGTATTGGGGCGCATACTCAGGGGCATCTGCGGGCGTATTGTAGTCCGTCAGCCCGTCATCTTCCAGGAACTGCCGGCCGTTTTTCGTATCGCCGTAGGGGAAAAGCTGGCGGGTGTTCACATATTCCCATACCAGGTCTGAACCGAACTGCGGATCCTGGACCTCCGGCATGTCGGTATATTCCGGCAGTTGCTGCAGCACGGCCTCACATGTGGACACCCCGGCCTCAGAAAGGGAATATTTCAGGCTCTTGATGAGGACCTTCGCACCCTGGAAGAGCTTGGGAGTCCAAAGATCCGACGAAGCAATCACATGCAACGGGATATCCAGCTTGGCCGTGATGGTCGGCGCCCCTGAAAGCAACATGTTACGGTAGGGTATGAACAGGGATTCCATCAGCCCCTCCGGAGTGAGCGGAGGCAGGTCGTAAAGCACGTCATCGGACCCGTCGTACTTCCTGGCGTACAGGGTTCCCCAGTTCCGGTTCCCGTCCGTGTAGATGTAGCAGACCATCAGGGGCTGCTCCGCATCCGGGGATTTGTCATCAATGTCGATATGGCGGCGGACCGTCTCCCCGATGTAGGGCATGTATTCACCATCATGCAGGACCATCGGGACGAATTGGTCATCGGTCATCCGCTCCTCGGTCTCGCAACCCATCTCGCGGTAATAATCCATCCCGTCGGTGCCCACAAGCGCGAGTTCCCCATTTCCTACATTCCGGAAGTAGTACTTCCCCAGCGGGGCCACATGGAAAAGCCCGGTCCCCTGCGCCTGAAGGACCGACGCGCATTCCACCAGCTGGGGGAAACCGGCGCGAAGGGCTTCCAAAGTCTCGGCGGCAGGCTCCGAGGACTCGATGCCATGCTGGCAGCCCAGACGGAGCATCAGCGGATCCGGATGCGACACCACGGGGTCATCCCGCAGATAAGGGGTCAAGTCCACGTCCGGATCGGTATAATCCGCCATGATGCCGGACACGGTACGGATCCGGACCTTATCCCCCTTCACCGTGACGAAAGCGCCGAACTTATCACGGATCCAGGAAATGACTTCCCCGACGGTCATCGACGGAACGAGGTCCTCGAAATGGATGAGAAAGGCCCCCACTCCGGTACTGTTGTTATACTTGCCCGTGCGGATGCAGTCACACATGGTGTCCGCCGTGTTGTGCAGGACCACGATGGAATACAGGAAAGGATCATCCTTGAAAACATTCTCTTCCACCGTATAGCCGCAGGCGCCGAACATCTTGCCCAGCATCGAGTGCAGGCGGATGAAGGGCATGATTCCATAGTACGCCGGCGGGGTTACGGTGCCTTTGTCACCCCTGTCGATGGCCGGGGCGTTCACGCGGACATTTCCGGAAGACACTTTGTTCAGGACGATGGAAGGGATGCGCTTGGAGCCCGTGGGATCGGCGTTCTGCGCATCCACGGCATCTGCGGCCACAGGGAAGAACACCAGCCCGGCGGAGTTGTAGTTCGGGTTCGTGTAGAAACCGTTCAGGCCCGCCTGGATACCGCCGGAGAAAGGAACCCAACCGGGAGTGAACAGCTGCTTCAGCTGTTTGTCCTGGATATTGGCGTACATCTCGGATTCTTCCAAGGCAAGCGAGGCCGTGATGCCACCGGTGCGGGAAGCGCTGTCGATGACCATCTTGCACCGCTTGAAGAAAATGCCATGGGATAGGACCGCATCAACATGGCGCATGAACCGCTTGGCGCGGTTGAAATTCTCCGGGAACCCGAGCAGTTCCCGGTTCTCCGGCGTCCCCGGGATGGCGGCGGGCGTGGACGCGCTGCCGTCATCCGAAAAGAAAGGATGGTTGGTCTGGATTTCGAAGTGGTAGTCCTTCGGAAGGGCTATCTCCCCGTTCTGGGTTCTCAGTTTCATCGGCTGCTTTTTCTTAAGGATGTGACGGATTTGAACCGGTTGCTTTCATCATACTTGGTTTCCAGGTCAGACAGGACCACATAGGCCGGAATCGGATTCCCGGCGATGGCCGTCAGGAGGCTGTAGATGTCTTCCAGGATCTCATTTCCCGTATTGCCCGGCTGCTGGCCCTGGATTGTGTAGCCGCCGTCGGCAAAGCCCTGGTACCGGGACTTCCCGCCGGTTCTTGCCAGGCGCATCCGCTCGATGCCGGCAATCTGGCGGGCGACATAAGGGTCGCGCAATTCCGGTGCGGCCACGACGTACTCACCCCGGTGCACGACACCCGCCACCTGCAGGCGGCCGCCGTCCCCGGTATACCCGCCCTCCGAGAAACCGACGGAGCCGGTGGTGCTGACGGTTCCGGAAGTGGATGACGCGCTGGCGTTCTTGATGGCATTGCGCTGCGCAACGATCGTGGCCACTTCGGAGGCGGTGGTGACGCCGATGACGGCGGCCATGACGGCGCCGGCAATCGGCCCCAGCTGGGCGAAGGACTGAATCGCGGCAAGGGCGCCGGCGGCAATGGTCTTGGCGATGTTGATGGCCATGTCCACGTCGGCGTATTTCTTCTGGGTCTCCAGTTTCTTCGCCTCATACTCCGCCTCGATGCGCTCGCGCTCCTCGGCATTATCGCCGGCGGCCGCGAGTTCCGCTTTCATTTGCGCGTCAATCTGAGCCAGAGAAGCCTCCTGCAAGGCAGAAACGGCACTTGCCGCTTCCGTCATGAAGTCAACGGAGACCTGGGAAATCCTTTCCGCCTCCGCGAGACGGATGCCGATGATCTCCTTTGAATGCTCCTCGTGCAACTGCTTTCTCCGGGCAAGGTATTCCTGCTCACTAATCAGCTGCAGGTCGTGCATTTCATCCAGATTGGCCAACTCTACACCGAATTCTCTTTCAGATGCGGAGACCCGCGACTCCGTAGATACATTGTCCTTCAGGGAAGAATCGATGAGTTTCTTTAACTTCGTAATCTTGATGTTGGCCTGCCTGATATCCTCTTCGGTGAGTTCCGACCCAGTGACGGAATCCTTGATCCGCTGGAGAACGGCCTGAATGACAGCGACCTGCTGGACCCCTTTCTGCTTCAAGTCTTCCGAAATACTACGCTCCGTTTCCACCATCAGCTGCCGGAACTGCTGCTGGAGGGCGGTCCTCTTTTCCAGAATCTGCGCATCGATATCCGTGATATCATGACCATACTGTATCCGGATGGCCTTCAACTGTTCAAGGTGGGCGAGTTCTGCTGAGCGAGTCCGGGCATTATATTCCTCCTGTGAAATCTCCCCCTTCGCATATTTCTCCTTCAGGGAAAGCAGCTGCTTATTGAACGCCGTTTCCAAGAGTTCGGTCGCCTGTTCCTCGATGGAAAGACGGTGGTCAAGAATCTGCCCTTCGATGGCGGAGACATCCTGCCCGTACTTCTCGTTGAGTTCCTTTTTGTCCTCAAGCAGTTTCCCTTCCAGTTCCGTATTCCGGCGGTTATACTCTTCCTGGGAGATTTCCCCGTCAAGAAGGGCTGTTTTCAGGGCGTTCTGCGCTATGCGGAACCCTTTGTCCAGCGCTGCCGTTTCCTGGGAGATATGCGACAGCTGCTTATCAAGAATCTGGGAAGCGATGGACGCGGCCTCGCCTTCAAGGCCGGCGATATCCTTGGAGTATTTGAGCACAACGCCCTGGCGCCGCTCCAATGCCTTGATCTCCAATTTGAAGGAGCGTTCGTTGTACTCTTCCTGCGTGATTTCCTGCTTTTGCAAAGAAATCTTCAAGGCGTTCAGCTGGAGGGTATACTGGGTGTTCGCGGCCGTGAGCGCCTCATTGTACATCTGCTGCTGCAACTGGGCTTTCTTTCGGGCCGAATCCTTTTCTGCGGCCTCGGAATCAGCGTCCGCCTGGAGCATGGACACAGTCGCTTCCACGTAGTTTTTGAACTGCTCGTCATTCCCCCAATTGTACTGGGCAAGCACGCTTCCGATTTGGGCGATGTTTTCCGGGACCTTCCGGATCTCGGCGTTCAACTCTTCCAAGCGCTCCCTTGACTCCTTCACCTTGGCAACGGTTTTCTTGTTGGTGGAAGCCTCGTGATCCTCAATGTAGGACACCAGTTTGTCGCGTTCTTTGATAAGGTCGTTATACTCCCCTGCCGCATCGATCTTCTCTTGGTCCAACTGATAGTTCTCGACGAAACTTTCTATCTCCTGCTCGGTCAGTTTGGTGGAAGACTCCAACTCCATGAGGGCAGCATCCCTCATGCGCTTGGCATTCTCCTTCCGCATATCGGCAAGCTGCTTCTCTTTCTCGACAGCCTTCTCAAGTGCCTTGAGGCGCTCGGAGGCAGACTTGGATTTGTCATAAGCTTCCGTCTCCAGCTGGTTGATTTCCTTGCGCATCTTGACCTCCTGGATGCGGTAGGAATTCTCCCGCTCGAAGTTCTCATCCCGAATCTTCTGGGCAGCCTTCGCCGTGGCTGCAGCTTCCTTGATATTCTTAATCTGAATGCCATGCCCCAATGTCAGATCCCGGATGAACTGGGTCCATCCGGCTTTTACCGCTTTCGTGATCTCCTGAAACTTATCGCCCCAGACCTGGGTAGCATCGATTGCTGTCTTGAATGCGGCCTTCAATCCTTTGACAATACCCCTGACAACGGCGATGGCAGCCCCTGCCGCCGTAATCGCCGGAAGGCCTTTCCGGAATCCTGCGAGCAATTTCTGCCCGGTAGTCATGGCTCCGCTCTGGAGCTCACGCATCCGCTTCAAAGTCAACTGCAGTTCCTTGTTGTATTTTTTCCAGACCTTCGGATTAGCCTCCTTATGAGTATTGTTGATGGCATTCCTCAGTTGTTTTGCGTGCTGGGTCAGCTGGTTGAAGGACATCTGGTTGATGGACAATGCCGAAGAAAACTGGTCCGCTTTCTTGGTTGCTTCCTTCAGGTCTTCAACGAGCCGGCGGATCTTCCCATCCAGCTTTTCTGCTTCGCCGGAACCGCCCTTACCCTGTGCGCGGAGCATCTCCAGCTTCTGCTTCGTGGCAGAGATTTCGTTTCTGAGGGACGAACAACGCCCCTCCGCCTCTTTCAGGCCTTCCGTGAATTTGGCCGCCATCTGCGGGTCCAGGTCGATTTCCGCGATGAACCTGACTATTTCATTTTCAAGTTTACCCATTGGCCATACCTTTTTCACAAAGGTCGGCAGGGTAAGGAAATAAAAAAAGGACAGATTTTGCTCTGTCCTTCCGCTATGTTTCGAAGATAGAAATGAGTGCACTCAGTATCTTGGAGTGAATATAATGTAGGCCAGCCCGAAAAGAGCCATAAGGCAGAGGATTGTACCCACAAGGCATAAGATACCGAAAAACGGTGCCATGGCAATCCACCAGAATACCGTGAGGGCAATTCCTACGATGGCAACCAGGGCCATCGGTAGAACCACCCACCAAGTGGTGAATATATCATGGGTGACTTCTGTGAATCTGCTCATTTATTAACCTCCTTGAACGTGTCTTGAATGGTTTTCACAAGCCCCTTCGGAATTATGGCGTTCAGCCTGCGGCGGATATCCAACACCAGGAATCCGTAAACCTGCCGGTTGTAGATAGGGGCATAGACCTTCTTTTTCTTTCCGGTCCTGGATTTCTTCATATCCAGGAAACGGATGTACTTCGGATAATCCAGCTGGACGGAAAGACCGGAAACGGTGGGGGAACCTTGCAGGGACTGGGTAAGCGTGCCGGTCCGCTGGGTGAAAGTAGAAGACGCCAGGGCGCTTTGCGCCGACAACAAATTCGTCGCCTGCGACTTGAGGGCATCCCCTATCTCGTATTTGAGTTCATCCGTAAGCATCTCACTGCAAAGATAGCGTTTTTCCTTGGATTACTGCCAGGTGCAGGCGGCGATGTCGGCCATCATCCGGAGGAGGGTTTGGCGCATGTCGCCGAGGTCGGAGAGACTGTTGTTCACTTCATCGCCGAAATCCGCCAGGAGGTCCCGCTTGGAGAGGGTCTCCGGAAGGCGGCAGAGGGCGGCGTGGGCGGCCTGGACATGGGCGATCGCGTCGATGAGTTCGGGGCACATGCCCAGGGATTCGGGGGTGACGGGTACTTTATCCATGGCGCCCTCCCTATGCTACGTTCACGGTGCCGGCGCCACGGTGGGCGCGCATCTCGTTCATGGACCGGCGGACGGCGGAGTCCACCTTCAGGTTGGAAAGGATGTGCTCCAGCCCGGCCTTCTGGGCGTTCATCAGCCGGTTCACCTCCCGCATCATGCCGGCGCACGCCAGGAAAGACTGGTTGTCAACGGGGATGTCGTTGTCGGAAGCAGCGGCGGCGAAGACGTTCAGCAGCTGCTGCATCATCTCGGTGCCTTGGAGAATCTCGCAGACGGCATTCTTCGCCGCCCTGACGCCCTTCACGGAAGGGACTTTGGTTTCATTAGTGGAACGCATAACTAATGTAAATAAAAAAGCCCAGGTCCTGCGTTCCACATACCCCTGGGGCAATGCAGTTGCACCTTACGGATACAACGGGCCTGAGCAAATCAATTTCCGCCTGTCATCTGATGGTACTCCCTGATTCCGGTTGCCCCGTCAGACTTGGTGTATGTAGAACGCATTGCAAAAGTAGCCAATTATTTTTATTCCGCAAAACTTTTTTTAGATTATATTTGAGAAAACCCCTATCTTTGCATAAGGTAAAATGCTGCCGAATGATGTACTACCGAAGGAAATTGATCTTGAACCTTCTGGACCGTTTTGATGGGAATCTGACGGCAAAGAGGTTCCAGAAGCTTCTCTTCCTGATGACGCGAAGTCAGGAAAAGAAGGCCTTCGACTTCGTGCCGTACAAGTATGGCTGCTATTCTTTCCAGGCGAGTCAGGATCTTCATACGATGGCCGGCCAAGGGTTCCTTCAGATCATTGAAAAGTCCGGAGGCAGCGAGATCGTGCTCAAAAGTATGCCCGGCGAGGCCTCCGGCCTTACCTTGATGGACTCGGCAATCATTGATATGCTCCTGGCCCAATACGGTTCCCTTCCCCAGGATGAGCTCATCAAACAAACGTACATCAAGTATCCTTTCTATGCCATAAGAAGCGTCCTGGCCAAGAACCTTCTCTCCCAGGAGGAGCTTTCGAGGGTTCATGCCCAGGAAAGGCATTTTGACGAACCGGCCCTGTTCACCATCGGTTATGAGGGGCTTTCCCTTGAAAAGTACATCAATAAACTGCTTATCAATGACGTCCGTGTCCTTTGCGACGTCAGGAAGAACGCATACAGCCAGAAATACGGCTTTACCAAGGGAACACTCAAAATGGCGTGCGAAGGGGTTGGTATTAAGTATGTGCACGTTCCCCAGCTCGGAATCGAATCCGAAGAGCGGCAGGAACTTAAGACCCAGGCCGACTATGACCGTCTGTTTGAACGTTACGAGGCCACTACCCTTAAGAGTAATTGGGGGTATCTCCTGCAGGTCCGGGAGATCATCCGGGAAAATGGGCGCATCGCATTGACCTGCTTCGAGGCGGATCCCAGGCAGTGCCACCGTTCCAGAGTAGCCAAAGCCTTGATGGCGCTCCAAGACCGGGACTACAAACTAACAAATCTCCTCAATGGCATTAACTAAGGTTCTGATTGCGGTTAAGACCTACCCTTCCCTCTCCGCGAAATACGATGAATTGGTATGCACCGCCGGATTCAGGGAAGACGGCTCATGGATCAGGATATACCCCGTTCCCTTCAGAAAACTCGACTATGACAAACAGTACCCCAAATGGGCCTGGATAGAGTTGGATCTGGACCGGAATACGAGTGATCTCCGATCTGAGAGTTACAGGCCCCATGATGTGAAAGAGGATATCCGGATACTTGAGCAAATCGGCACGGGGCCGGAGGGCTGGAGAAAAAGAAAGGAGGCTACCCTTAACAACGTCTGGACAAACATGTCGGATCTGATTGCGGCATCGAAGGTCAAACCAACCTACACATCCCTTGCCGTCTTGAAGCCGCGCGAAATCCTTCGTTTCGAGTGGGAGGAGACCGATCGCGAGTGGGATAAAGAAAAACTGGACGCCATTTATGCCAGGCAGAGGGAACTCAACCTTTTTGAGGAAACGGAGCAAATATTCAAGGTGGCAAGAAAGCTGCCGTACAAATTCTTCTATGTTTTCACGACCGATGACGGCGTTGAAAGGCGCCTGATGATTGAGGACTGGGAGATTGGCATGCTCTACTGGAACACTTTGAGAAGGGCTGGCGGCAACGAGGCGGTTGCTTGCCAGAAGGTAAAGGAAAAATACTTCGATGATTTCGCAAAACGGAAGGACCTTTATCTGTTCCTGGGCACGTCGCTGAGCTATCACCTCCGTTCAAAGAATCCATTCATGGTTATCGGGGTCTTCGCGCCGCCCATCATGCCCCCGGAGGAACCCTCATTGTTCTGATGGCGCACGGGATCCCGAAGCTGCGGGCGATGCCGGCGATGTGCATGGAGGCGATGGTGTCCTGCCCGTTCTCCGACAAGAGGAAAGCCACCTCCCGGCGGTTGGTATGGAAAAGGCTCTCGGTCAGGACGGCCGGCATCCGGGTCCCGGTCAGGACGGTGAAGTCCGCCTGCCAGAAGCGTTCCTCCGGAACAATCCGGTTCCCACGGAACCCCATGGAATCACCCACGTCATAGATATTCCGGGCGAGGATCCTGCTTGCCTTCGAGGCATTGCGGCTCACATAGACACACAGGCCGGACGCATCGGACCACCCGCCACCCGGTGCCGCATTGGTGTGCAGCGACAGATATACCACCTGCTTCCCAGGATTCGCGGCCATGACCGCATTTGCCCTCCGGCACCGTTCCCGGAGCGGGATATCCTCCCTTTCCGGTACGATGATACGGCGGTCAAACCCCAGGTCACGCAGCCCGTCCATCACCCGGACCGCCATCTGCCTGGCCCACTCCCCTTCAAAGTAAATCCTGTCCGGGGAGCACTTCCCCTTGGTGAATTCCCGGGTTCCATGGCCGGGATCCACGCAGACGATCACGTCCTGCGGGCTGTAGTGCCCGATGGTTTCCATCTTTTCCATATCGTCACACTATGTCGGTTCCTACAATGTCGAACTCCATGCTCCAGCCATAGGAGTTGGCCAGTTCCTTCGACGACCAGACCGACAGCGTGGCCGGGAAGTCCATCCAGTACAAGCCACGCTGCGGGTCATCGTCATCCCTCATCCGTTGCCGGATGGCAGAAATGAGGGTGAGGGTCCTGTCCTGGTCAAGGGCGCTCTGGACCAGGTCATAATTGTCCGGCTGGGGTGCGGCCACCGAGACGGCCACATGGAAGCGGTCATCCTTGCGGTCCACCTTGGGATTGAGGGTCGATGTCACCCGGGAATACTCCACGAATAGGTACACCCCCGTCACGTCGGAGATGCGCTTGACAATCTTATCGGAATTGATCCCGAAGATGAAGTCCGTGATGCCCTCCAGCCGGTGATCCGACGCTTCGGTCAGGCATTCCGTCATGAAATCAGCGTAGGCGGCGCCCACCGGCGTCTGGAAGATGCGTTCCAGCGCAGGTATCGGCACAAAGGCCGCGAAATAGCTGAAAAGGTCCTTGATGAGCATGTCATTCTTCGATTACGGTGACGAAAGGAAGGATCTGGTCCAGGGTAAGGTTCAGTTTGTCGGCAATCTGTCCCGGCTTCATCCGGGCGCCCTGGAGCGTATGGATGCTGTCAACGGTCTGCTGGACCATCGCGGAGAGGAAAGTGTGGATATCGAGGGAACGGATCTGCCCGATATCCCCGAATCCGGCCTTGGACAGGGCGAAGACGGCGCCCTGGGAGCCAACCGGCGAAGGCCCTCCCTGACGGGATTCTCCCCGGCGGAAAAGCAGGTCGTAGTCCGGATCCGTCCGGAGGGTCTCCATGATGCCCCGGTAGTTGTAGAAGACAGCGATTTTATCTTCCCGGGAAAAGGTGGTGAGTTCCTTACTGTAGTCCGGTTTGGGCAGCGGGTAAAGCGTCTGGACCAGCCTGAGCAGGATTTCCAGGGCGGTGTCCGCATTCCTGGACTGGCGCATCCTCGCCCCGTACAGGTGCAGTAGCTCCAGCGCATCCGTGTACTGCCCGGCCGTGAGGTCCGTATCCACTACGCCGGCGGGCGTCGTGTGGTACTGATACCCCTTGACGCCGCCAATCTCCGGAAGCAGGTTTTCCGTCATCCGGATCCGCACATTGGCCGTCCTGGATCCATCGGCATTCTCCGTCACCTCATAGGGGAAAGTCAGCAGTTCGGAGATGCGGAAGAGGTTCTCGAAAAGGATATCGGATTCCTTCATTCGCTTCCCGTCCAGTCCGAGGACGGCCAGGGTGAGCTTGAGGCGGAACTCCTCGAAGTCGGAAAAACCCGTCTCGAAGTCAAAGAGGGCGCCGCAGATCCGGATGAACTGCGCACGGTCCGTCACCTCGCTCCAGCGGGCGGGGATGTCATACGTCCTGCTTCCAAGCGTCACCCTGTTCATAGTACCCCGTAGTATTTGTGGTCTTCATCGTTATGGCTTCCGTCCACGACCGTTTTCCCGCTGGCAAGGGCCTTCATCCGCTCGATGGATGCCACAAGGGAGTTGTAATGCGCCAGCAGCTGGTTGTAGAGCCTGTCCCGGCCCTGCATCTGGGAGCCTTTCGTGTATTCGTGGTTGTAATCGTACCGGATGGCCCTCGGGAGTTCCGTCACGTCGAACTGCATGACAGCGAGGGCGACGACCTTGTAGCAAAGCGCCTCCTTGGCCAGTTCCGTCATCTTCTCCCCCGGATCGGCGGGCAGCATCGGCTTGATTTCCCGCTCCCAGGTCTGACGGACGAGAAAAAGGACCTTGTGGAAGAAAAAGGCGGAGCCGCCGATCCCGTAGTAGTGGTCGAATTCGGTTCCGGAGCGCACGGGCAGCTGCTGGCGCTGGCTGTATTCGTCCGTCCCGTTCCACTCACCCGTTGCAGGATGGGCGTCCAGCCAGTCCAGGAGCCGGTCCATCGCGGTCCAGTGCGCCTCCCGGTGATGATCCTTGATTTCCTCATGCTGGTACTTGTAGAGCGATGCGTCGGTGCCGTTCCGCTTGGTGGATGCGAAGATCTGGTATTCCAGAAGGGCGCCGGTGGCAACGGCCGTCTTCAGCAGTTCCTTTCCGTCGGCGAGTTCATCCGAATCGCCGGCGCCGGCCAGGGCGACATAGACATCGGCCGGAATGAGGGGGAACAGGCCCAGGACCACCTTCCGGATGGACGGGGCAAGCTGTTCATAGGTGGTTTCGGCGGTCAGCCCGTCGGCATAGCACTGGAAATCGGAAAGGCCGAAGAAAAGGTCAGTGGGTTTCATACGATCAGGCGGGTTGCTGGTTGGACATGCGGTTGGCGGGAGAGACATCCTCCTGGCGCTGGACGGTGGGCCTGTGGAAGCCCAGGCGGACGCCCTGGCGGTATTTCTCCGGGAAATTGAGGGAAATGGCCCGGTTCAGGTCGGCGCACACGACGTCTTCCGGAATGGCCTGCTGCGTCAGGTAGATGATATAGTTGTAGTACGCATCCGCCCCGGACTTGGAGATGGTGCCGTCCGAGGTGATGTTGGAGATGGATGGATCGATGCCCTTGGCGGACAGGAGCACCATGTCGGCGCGTTTGTCATACGCGATGAGCGCCTCGATGTATTCCTTGTATTTCTGGGGGATTTCCTCGATGATCCATTTCTCGATTTCGCCGTTCTCGTTCATGAACGACCGGGTGGCGTAGGTCTTGCCCTGGTTCTTTCCCCTGCCGGCAAGGAAATTCGTGAGGTTCTCCAGCTCCATGTGAACGTATTTGTCCAGCAGGGTTTCGGAGTACTCCGTCCCGATTTCCAGCTTCTTTCCTCCCACTTCGACGGATACCAGTTCGTCATCCCTGGCTCCGCCGGCTTTTTTCTCGGCATTGGCATCGCACAACTCCTGCAGGGCCTCTTTCTTGGCGTTGTACCAGGCGTTCGGGATGATGACGTGATGCCGGGCGCTCAGGGAGTTTTCAAGGAACGAATTGATGTAATCCGGTGTTGCATTGCAACCCCTGATCCACGATTTGATACCCTTGAAAAAGACGTTGGTGGCGTAGATATCCGTCTCGTAGTTCGCATTCTTGCTGTAAGAGACGGTGGCGGTCTGCCGGAGCGGATCCCTGGCGTCGAAACGCCTGTAGGCATTGAATTCCTTTACAGCCGTGCAGCGGCGCCAGTTTCCGATGAGCACCAGCCCGAAATCCCGGTTCTCGACGTCCGTCTTCCGGGAAATGTCGTTTTCCGTGGCCAGCCGGATCCGGAGTTCCGAGATATGTTCCAACCCTGCGACAGGAAGCGACCTGACGCCGGCCATGAGCCCCCTGGACAGATGCCATTTCGTGAAGCAGCCCTCGCTGTAGTAGTAGGAGCGGATCATCTTCCGCAGATAATCCTTGTAAGAATCCATGAGGCCGTTTCGCTGCCAGCTCTCCAGCCATTCCTGGATCTCCGGATCCTTGAGGTAGCGCCGCCCCACGGTGCCGTCCTCCCTGATTTCCTCCGTGTAGAGCATCGGGCCGGTACCGTACAGGATGGCCACCTGTTTCTCGATGAGCGACGGCAGCAGCCGGTTCCCGCTGATCAGGTCGGCGCACACGTCCGGATCATCGTTGAACTCGCCCGCCGGCCAGTACATGTATTCCCCCATCCGCTGGGCGCTGAGCACGACGGAGCGCTCGGATGCGGACACGCTGCGCGTGCCTTCGGTCCGGGCAAAGGCATCCTCGCCTATCTGGTAGGTGAAGGCATAGCCCTTGCCGGATATGTATCCAAATCTATTCATACCAGGTCACTCTGTATAGTTTGTTGTCTTCATCGCTGAATCCGATGTACCGGATCAGCACACGGTAACAGGAACGGGGCTCACCTTCCCCCGTGTTGAAAAGGAAGTAGTGCTTCCCGTCGATGTCGAATTTGTCGTGCGGAAGCGGCAGGCGCATCGTGCAATCCCGGCAGGTCCGCATCCTGACGGACTTCGCGCCCTCTTTCTTCCTGGAATACGGGAAAAAGCCCAGGCAGAAGGTCCCGCCCTCCTTGGAAAGCAGTTCCGCCCGTTGTAATGCAACTGTGCCCTTGATCGTTTCCATGTCCCTTGTTTGATGCGAAGGTAGCTGTGTGTCCCGTCCCGTCAAAGGACAGAATCGGACCCCAGCGCACCGTCATATTTCAGTCCCCGGAAGCCTTGCAATGCAAGCACAGAAATCAGCGGCGCCGGGCACGGCAACCGCAGATTTTCCAAAACAGGCCGAAATTTTGGGCCCATCTCCTTGATTTCCATCGGCTTGATTGTTTTATAAATAGCGCACGACCCCAAAAAACGACCTGTTTTCTTGAAAAAAACGCCCTGTTTTCTTGCATTTTGCGCATGTTTTTGGCCAGTTTATGGAAAATTACCCGGTGAAATTGGAAGAAATCCCCCCGGCAGAGGTGGAGTATTTCACGCCCGGGAAGAACTTTTCGTACAGTCCCCATACCAGATACGTCATCGCCGAGGGGATCTGCGGCGTGAGACCCGCCTGCAGGTCGATCCGGACCTTCTTTTCCGGCGATTTGTCCAGTTCAACGGGCGTGGAGCCGATGACTTTCTTGCAGCAGTACATGGCGCTCACGAGGTTCGGGCATTCGTTCGCATCGATACGGATCCTTGGCGTGCTGCGCTCGCTCTCGGCGAGCAGCCGCTTCCACAGACGGTAGTGCTCCCAATGGTAAATCGTCCGCTGCCCGATGTTCATCAGGCGCACCCGCCATCCGTAGGACTCCAGTTCCTTTTTCAGTTTCTTCGCGTCCGTCTCCGCATCCTTCTCATACTCACGGTTCCGCTTGTTACCGGCACGGTCGTAATACAGGTCAATCTGGCGCAGCTTCGCCGCCCCGCCGTAGAAAGCATTGATCTGCCGCGCGAGGTCCACGGCGTCCGCAGGAGGATACACGAAGAATTCCTTCATGATCCGGAGGGTATTGGCTCCCTTATCCTCCTGGGCGGAAACCACGGATGAGAAACTGCCGGGGTCATAGCCCAGAAGCAGTTTCTTTGTCGGCTCATAGTGCCTCAGATGCTCGGCCGTGACGGTGAAGGTGTCCTTCAGGTTCAGTTTGTCGATGATGGAATACTTGTACCCGTCATCATAGGTGTGCCGCTCTTCATCCCACAGTTCGAAGAAAAGGTTGTCACGGTTCCGGTCCCCGATGGAACAGATGGAGGAAAGGAACTCCGACATGTCAAGGATTTCCCGCTGGGTCTTGAAGTACTCCAGCCCCAGCACGTCACGGTTGGCGAACGTGCTTGCACGGATGAAGAATACGGCCTGTTTCCGGAGCTTTGACAGCAACGGAGACCATTTCCTTACCTTGGCCTCCGAAAGCCTCAGGTTGACGCCCTGATGGATGTTGAACTGGGCCTTGTTGACTTCCAGGGCAAGGGTGATGATGTCGGCGATGAGCTGAGGATCCGTCTCTTTCTCATAGTCCAGATACCAGTTGTGTTCGCCCAGGGAGACGCGGCCGATGTCGGAAACGCCCGTGATACCCCCATGCAGGTAGGACTTGTGGGCCTCGGACCCGCTGCCGATGCGGGAGGTGCGGATGGCCGGAATGATGCGGGTACGCACTTTCTCCCCGTCCGAGTATTTCATCTCCTCCAGAAATGCGTGCACTACGGACCGGCCGGCGATGGAGTCCGCGCGGTCAACAGAAACGGCCTGCAGGACATGACCGTCCGCGAAGACGATGGAACGCTCCGGATAGAGGACCGGGTAACGGGGCGCCTGGAAATGCTTGGGCAGATCCTTTTCCCCCACAACGTAATCCCACCCCTCGATCAGCAGGGAGCGCTTGGCACCGTCCGGCATGGACACCTCCGAGCGGAAGGCTTCCAGCACGGTAGGGATGACATTGGTGAAAAGCGCCACGAAGGACTTGTGCGAGATGATGGACGTTTCCCTTGGCATCTCCGTCACAACCCGCAGGATCCGGCGGGCGGTCATCTGGGAGGTCTTTCCGATACCGCGCCCGGCCACGACAAACAGTTTGTTCGGATCCACGATGTTCACGAGGGCCTGGACCCGGTTCTGATACATCTCCACATAGTCGGGAGCGTCATTCTTCCTTTCCATCTTTCTCCGGCGTGAATTCGACTTCCTGGATGCCTGCATCCGAAAGCAGGCGGACCTTCTCGGCCTCCGTGGTCTCCAGTCCGCGGATCATCTCGCGGAGTTCCGCATCCTCGTGGCGGCGGGCGATGTCGGCCAGCTTCTGCGAGGCATAGCCCAGATCTTCCGGACGCACGTTGATGTTGATGAAGAACGTCGGAGCCTGCCAGCGGAAGTCCTCCTGTTCCCGCTGCATGGTGCGCAGCGCATGGGCCTTTTCCATCGCTTTCTCCGCCGTGGCGAGCTTCCCGTCGGCAATGGCCACGCGGGCGAGGTCATCCAGGGCATCGGCATACTTGAGATCCCAGACGCGGGCACTTACCCCGGCGTCCTGGTAGAAGTATTCCAGTGCGTCACGGTAGACGCCCCGGGCCTGGGCGATAGTGAGCGACGGCCACTGCCTCCGGAGTTCCTCTATCGCCCGCGCCTGGCTCTGCTTGTGATAGTGGAAGATCTGGGCCATGCTGTCCAGCTGGAGGATGAATTCCTGCATCTGGACGGGGATGACGGCCGATTGCCGGGTCTTGATGAAGGCCTGGATCTCATCGGCGTTGTAGGTGGCCAGCAGTTCGAGGCGGTCCTGTCTCATATCCCGAACAGTTCACTTTTGAGTTTATTCACTTGGCGCTCCCGGTTCAGCTGCGCCCATGTCGCCTGGGCGAAGGTGTCCCCGCCGGCGGCAAGGTTCTGGATGGCTCCGAGGACGTCCCCCTCATAGTGGGCTTCGGCTTCCAGGAAAGCGGAGTGAAGCGGATGATGCTTGCTGTTGATGTCGAACAGGAAGTCACGGCGCAGCTCCCCCCGCAGGTCAAGCCGTTCGGCAATCTGGACCGGCAAAAGTCCGATGACGGCAAGATCCTTCACCTGCTGGATGAATTCCTCCGTGTATTCATCCCTCATCCTCATTTCCCGGCGGTGAATTCGGCGAAGACCTCCTTGTATATCCGGAGACGCGCCTGGTGTTTCTCAAGGTTTTCCTTCGCCCTGGCCTTGACGGCATCCGAAGCCTTTTTCCCGTTGATCTGGGATGAGTACCGGGAGATGTTCAGTTCAAGGTTCTTCCGGGCTTCAAAATAGGCGTCCGGGTCTGTGCGGAGCAGCTGCAGGACCTGGGCGCGTTCATCCTTCTGGGCGATGAAGGGATGCTTCCCGAGGAATTCCCCCCGGTCATTGAAATGCCGGAGTTCCTGGAAGCACAGTTCGCTCCGGATGGACGTTTCCACCATCTCGGCGAGGACTTCCCGGTCTGCCGTCTCGCCCTGGGTCTTCGCTTCCAGCTCATGCAGGCGGCGCCAGCAGTTGATCCGGTCAGAATAGATGCTGTCCGCCGTCCTGATCAGTGGATTGTCAAGGTCTCGCCAGTCGATGTTCGGATATTCCTCGGCTTTGCCCATTTTCGGTTTTTCCGGAACCGCCGGAACCGGTGTCTGGCCGGGGGCTTCCACGTTTTCCTGCCTCGGCGCCGGTACCATGGAACCATGATCCACGGGCGGGGCGGTACGCGCTTTGACTTCCTCCAGGGAATAGTGGCCCAGAAGGGTATAGAGCAATTCTTCCGCGAGACGTTGCCCATTGAAGCCGATCCTGCCCGCAGAGGAACGGCGTAATACCACCAGCATCTCACGGTAAACGGGGATGTGTGCGGGATTGGCGTGCTGCTTTGCAAGTGCTTTCCGGGTCGCGAAATCGTACATGCTGTTTCTTATTAAAACAGGGCCGTCACGACGGGCGGCCCTGGCACATGAAAGAATTGCAGAATCTCAGGCTCTTTGGACGGGCTGAGATCAGTCATTGGACTCCGCTACCACGGAACCGAGGTACTCCAGCGGCTGGAAGAACGTCGGCGCGGTGAAGGTGACGTCGCAGGAGGCGTTGTCGGCATTCTTCCTGAGGCTGTGGTTCAGGAAGTAGTAAGGGCAGTAAGGCCGGCCGAACAGCATCTTCTTCTGGGTGAAGCGGTCCACCAGGACGATGTAGAAGCCGCGTCCGTGCTGGTTCTCAATGAAGTCATTGATCTCCTTGCGGTCACCGGCGATGGTACCGGAAATGGTGTTCGTCACCTCGGTCGTGATGTCGTTCCCGCTTCCCTCGGAAGTGTAGGACGGCGTGAACTTGGCGAACCAGATCTCCTTCCACTCGGCATCCTCCTTGAGGGTGAAGGCAGCGCAGGTGCGGTCCTGTTCCGAGATCACCGGGAGGGTGGAAAGGTCCACTTCATCCTCGGGGATGAGGAACATCTGGTTGTACAGCCGCTTACCCTGGGATTCGGTATCGGAGACAGGCAGGATGTTGGGTACAGTCTTCATGGATGGCAATGGATAAAGGGGGCCGTTTCCGGCCCCCGGTCGTTACAGAGGTCAGCCACGTGCAACCTCGATGAACTTTTCGTCCGTCGGGTTGTAGTAGACCTTGAGGAACTTGCCGACCGCATCCGGCTCCCAGGCTGCGGTGATCTCCGAGAACTTCCCGGACTTGGCAATCTTGGTGGCGTTGGTGGTGGAACCGCACTCGATGCGGTACACGACGCCGGCCTTCGCACCGACGATGTCGGTCAGGGCGGTGGTGTCGGTGTTCGCGCCGGTGGTGATGAGGAAACCGAGGTCGGAGGAATCCAGCCCCTTCACGCTGGCGGTGGTGGCGTCGGCCGCAAGGGCGATCGCCGGCCAGTTCATGAACAGGTACTGACCTTCGGCCGCGTTCGCCAGGAGCGCGGCGAGGGTCTGGAAGGCCTTGCCGCAGAAAGCGACGCCGGCACCCTCCTTCCAGTAGGAGTACACCTGGACTTCCTCCAGATGGCGCTCGAACTTGAAGTCGAACTCCTCGCCCGGAACATTCTGCAGGAGCTCGATGTTGCCGGGAACGGTGGCGATCATGAACTTGAGGTTGCCCATGTTCGGCACCCAGACGATGGGATTCTCATGGTTCGGAACCTTGAACTCGACGCCGGTGAAGTCGGTGTCACGGCCGTACTCGGAACGGTACCAGGCCTTGTACATCGGCTTGTGCGACTTGTTCAGGTACACCACGAGCTTGTCGGCGATTTCCGGATGGGCGATCTTGATCTTCTCCATGAAGGCGATGATCACGTCACCGAAGTCGGCGGCGGAGTAGTCCGCGAGATCCGCATCCTTGAACGGCAGGAAGCGCAGGCCCTCATAGAGGGAGATCAGGCGCCAGAGGACACCGGTGGAAGCGAAGTTGACATGGCCCGCCGTTCCCTTGACGGGATCGATGCGGTAGCCGATAATCGCGCGGCGCAGGCGCTCGTTGTTGATCTGGATGGCCATCTGGAGCACGAGCCACTCGATGAGCGTCCACTTGACCGGATCGGAACCTTCGCGGTTCAGATAATTCAGGTAGGAGTACTCCAGCTGCTTCATGTCCTCGAAGAGGATCTTGGCCATGGCGTCGTGCACGATGGCCTTCTCGGGCTGGAAGTCGGCGCCGCCCTTGAAGACTTCGCCGGCCTGGTAGGCCTGGGAGATCTCGGAGAACAGGACGTTGGTGATGACCTCGCCGCTCTGGACGTTGGACACGGTGTCGAAGATGCCGGCGAGGGTCGGGAGGGCGATGATCCGCGCCAGGAGCATGTCGCGGCGGATGTTGAACTGGCGGGTGCCGATCTCCGTGTCGGAGGTCAGGGCATCCATGTCCACCTTGCCCTCACGGATGGCCGGGATGAGCCCGAGCTTGTGGAACTCGGTCATGCGCTCGGCCAGCCCCTCGGCGTACTTGGTGAAGTCGGCCTGCAGGGCCTCCTTGTCGGCGGCGGTCGGCTTGCCCTCGATCCGGCCGGTCACGAGGATGCGGTTGTACCGCTTCCCGGTGGAGTAGAGGGGATTGTTGATGCCGAAGGCGAACGCCTCGGTGTGGGCGCCGGTGACGGACACGCGGGTCGTGACGACGGCCACGGGTTTGTCAGGCTGCGCCTGGTTGGCGAGCTTGGCGAGATCGCTCTTCATGGCGTTGACGGCGGCCAGAAGGGCGGCCTGTCCCTCCGGAGTGTGGGCCTCCGCCTCGGGAACGCCGGCAGCCTGGGCCAGCTCCCGGAACGTGGCAGCGAGGGCCTGCGCCTCGGCGTCGGCACTGCGCTCCTCCTGGTAGGCCTGCAGGTCGGCAGCCCAGGCACCATCGCCGTGAGTCTTGTTGTACTCAGCGACAATCGCCTTCTGCTCCTCTGCGGAGAGCTTCCCTTCGTCGAGTTTCGCCTTGAAGCCAAGCGCGGTGACGATGGCCATCAGGTTGGTGATGAATTTCTTCATAACTCAATCGAGTTTTAGAGTGTTAATATCTACGGATGGACTTTGCTGATTGGACTGGATCTCCGCCATAAGCAGATCAAGGACCTCATCCAGGGTTTTTTCCCCGTCAATGAGTCCGTTGGCCATTGCTTCGGCGGAGTAGAAGGTATCGCCCTGGAGGGCCGCTTCGCTGACGCCTTTCCGGACGGACTTGACGTCCTCGATGAACTGGAGGGCCATGGGATCCAGGTAACGCCTGATGTATTCCTCCGTGTCTCCGTCACGGGCATCCCGCGCCACCTTGTTTTTGAGCGGAGAATAGTTGCTTACCATCTCCTTGCGGATGACGCCCCATTTCTCCCACTCCTTGCGGTCATCGATGATGACGCCCGCGATACCGATGCAACCAATCTCGGAGAACATCGCCGACGCATAGATCTTATCGGCAGCTGCTGCCAGGTAATATGCGGCGCTGCCTCCGATGGATTCGATCAGGGCATAGCAGGGTTTGGTGAGCGCCTTCACCATCCCGAAAGCCTCATGGAGGGCGAAGGCCTCGCCGCCGCCGCTGTCGATATGCAGGAGATGGGCCACGATGGCCGGATTCTCCTCCGCCGCTTTCAGGTCATCCATGAACCGTGCGGTGGAGAAACGCCACCAGGAACGATACGTAATCTCCCCGAAGATGGGATGGTAGGCAATGGACCCCTCAGGGATGTCCGGATCCGCAAAGTCGGAAGGATAATCCAGGACGGAGGCCGACGGCTTCACGATGGCATCCCTGTATGCCTTGCGCTCTTCCTCTTCCAGCAGGAAGAAATGGTTCTCGGTGGATGCGGGAACCGGTATGTCGGACTTGAAAAGTATGGTAGGGGTCTGCTTCATCTGCGTACTTTTTGCAAAAATACGGCGCGTAATCGGTACAAGATAGGACAGAAAAGCCCCTACAGGTCCACGGGCGAGGCCGATTCGAAGGAACAGGCCACCTCGCTTGCAGCCGCATAGGGCGTCACGCGCACCCGGGGAACCTCCGACGCGGTGCCTATGACCCGGATGGTTCCGTCCGTCATGACCAGGCCGACATACATTTCCCGGCCGTCGTAGTTCCTGACGGAGCTGTCCAGCGTCACCGCGCGGAAGTTGAGCGTCCAGACGGTGCCCCGGTCATCCTCCGAGGGAGTCTGTTCGAAGCTGATCTTGCCGGTGCACGCGAAACGCTCGGCGCCGGCGGGGATGAAGGTGATGCGGCGAAGGGGAAGATCGGCCCGGATGAGTTCCGGATCGATGAGGACGAAGTGGCTGGAAAGGTCGGTCATGGCTGTTTTATTTTGCCCGTTTCCGCCCCAAAATCACGGGACAACTCGGGCCCTACATTTTTCTCAAAAATCCTTGTTTTCTATTGGAACGACATAGGAGCCGTCCGGATTCCGCTTCCGGAACCGGAACCAGTCCTTCCGGAGCATCTCGTAAGTAATGACGTCCATGTTCACCTTGTGGAGTTCGCAGAAGCTGAGGATCCCGTCGCGAATAGTCAAGTCCGGGTTGTTTTTCAGGGCGCCGGCCATGTAGCAGCGGAAAGACTGCTTGAAGTAGCGCGTCAGGTAGTCGGCCACCACCTTCTGCCCGGCCTCCGTGAGATAGTCGCGCCAAAGGGTGTTCGTCTTCAGGATCCGGCGGGAAGGATGGTTCCACTGCTTGCGGTGGGAGTTGTAGATGGCGATACGGATGCAATCCTGGTGGCCCGTGATCGGCGTCGGCTTGAAATCCGGCGGCACGAGGTCCAGGTGCATCTTGATGAGGCCCCACAGCCTGGACTCCCGGTTGGGGATGATGATGTCGGAGCCTTGGTTGACCGCACACAGGTATTCCTTCAGGGCGGGAAGCACCCGGACGGATACGGTCTGCATGTTCTGCTCCTCTGGACTCATGGCACTGCAAATGTAAGTAGGTGGCGGCGAACTCCCTGGGACTGGGACGCCCTGCAAAGATACCAATATTTTATTGGATTTCCATTGGATTTTTATTGGATTCCCGCCTCCCCGGACCGGTGGCCGTTGCGCTGTCCGCCGTTTCTCCGATACCCGAAACACCCCCCCCTTGTAAAAAAATGGCATTTCTTCAGAACTTTAGAACTGACGGGGATAACTTGCTGATTATCAACACTATTTTCAGCACTAATAAACAGTGCTGAACAGTGCTGGGACAATAGCACTCAGAACTATGGAAAAGTGCTGCGAGAGTGCTGGAACAGAACTGACTAACTTACTGATAATCAATATAGGTTTTGGCGTCAGTTCTAAAGTTCAGTTTTTTCCGTATTTTTTATAAGGGGGGTGTCCCTTAAGAAATATAAAATATATATAATAGGGTGCTTTGCGCTCTTTCACAACTACTTACACCCAAAGTTCAGTACTTTTATTTTCCTTGGGAAGGAGGTGGGGAAACGGGGCGGAGGCCCCGAACAGAACTGAAAAGCCAGTTCTGTTCAGTTCTGATCCAGTTCTGATTGATGTCTTGCGCCCCGCGAGGGGCGCGTAAAAAGGTCAATTTCCAGCGGGTTTCTCCTCCGAATGAAGCATTACCCAGACAGAGCGCCGAAGCCTCACAGAGCCGCCGAAACCCGCCGGAAATTGGATTCTCCACGGCCCGCTGTTCCGGCCTCCGGCCGGGCGGCCGTGGGTCGATAACCAGATGGGGAAGCTACCCCGCCAGGAGCCGGATGCAGCTGACAAAGAGTGCAGCAACGGCGGCGATGAGCGTGGCAAGCGCCACCCAATGCAGTATCTCCTCCCATGGGAAAGGATTCCTCAGTTCCGGATTCCCTTCCAGGAAAATGCGGCCGTGATCCGTGATATTGATTATCCATTTGTCCGGCAGCGGGTGGCGGGCCGTAAGGATATGCCTTTCCTCCAGCGAAAAGAGCGCAGCGGACAGTTCCTGGTCCGTCAGGCCTTCCGGGCGGTGCAGCTCCTTCGCCCGTTTGTCATAGGTCCTCAGGACGGCCTTTTCATGCTTTGTCAGTCTCATAGCACGTGGGGTTTGTGCAAAGATACGAAAAAAGCCCCGGATTGCTCCGGGGCCGGTGGCCGTCACAGGTTCCTGAAGTGTGCGGGGGTTATTCCTACTATCTCCCACATTAAAATCACCATTCACATTCAGCAAGGTCGGAAAGCAGCCGGATCAGGTCGCTCCGGAGGGTGACGATGGCGGCCAGTTGGCCGTCGATGCGTTCCCGGAAGCCGAAGTCTTCCAGGAGGGCGGGATCCTGCGCCTGCAGGATATCCGGCAGCTTGAGGATGGAATGGTGGGCGGTTTGGACGGCGCTGATCGCGTCAATGATTTCGGGGCGCAGATGAAGGGCCTCGGGTGTAGAATTCGCGTTGTGCATGGCGAAAACGTGATAAAATAAAGGACCCCACGCGCTGCACAACAAATACGGCAGCGCGTGAGAATCCCAGAGAGTTGGACCCCTCGCGAGCGGCTTGGAACCGCTGGATATCGCCTCACGGCTGTATTTGTTGTGCAGCGCGAAAATACGCACTTTATTTCATTTTCGCAAAACTTTTGTAAAATATTGCTTAACTTACATTTTTTTGAAAATGGTTGATCTCCTGAGCCAGGCTGACGCAGAGGGCGCAGGCCACATGCGTTTCCACTGCATTACCGATGTACTTTTTCTGCTCGGTGGTGGTCCCTACCAGCACATAGTCATCCCCGAACCCCATGATGCGTTTCAGCTCGATGATCTTGAGCATCCGGATATAGATGTCGGATATCCCGTACACGGCCATGAATTCCTTGATCTTGACCGTCATCGGGCTGTCGGTCTCATACACCACGATGGCGCCGCCCGTTTCGGCCGTGACGATGTACGGCGGCCGTTTGTCCATCCGGGCAATCAGGGTGAAGCAAGGCTTGTCGATGGAGGATCCTGCGGAAGTGAACTGAGGATTCATGAGCCAGTGCCGGACGGAAATCAGGTTCAGCTTGGGGTTGGTCGTGACTGTGCGGGATGGCTCCCTGATGGAAGACGGGCGGCCCTGGCCATACTGATTGTCGATGAAGTGCAGCGCGTGGACCGCAATGCGGTCATGTGTCGGAAGGGTCGGACAGGGCGCGTCCAGGGAACCGCTCTGCTGCTTCCCCATGTAAGCCGTGATGAAGGCGTGATGGTCGCGGCAGGTGATCGACCCGGCCGGGCCGTCCAGCCCGATGTTCTTGCCGTCCGGCTCCCCGCCGAACTGCTTGGACAGGAAAGAAACACGGGCCAGGGCCAGGCGCTGCTGGGTGGCGATCACCGGGCACGGATCATCGATGGAGGGCGGGATGTACTTGCCCGTCCTGGACATCGAATTCCATTTGACCAGGAATGCGTCCTTTCCGCCGGCGACAAACTTGATCAGCCCGGCATAGATGCGTTTCAGGGTGTTTTCCGCAAGCGGTTTCCGGTCGGCGTCAAAGATGGACCGGCCTTCATCGTCCAGATCCAGGACGTCACCGACGGCCTTCCATTTCTCCAAGGGCCCGAACAGGCCGTCCGAGCCCGTCCTGCTGTGCGTCGGTTCCGGAAACACGATCGGAAGGCCGTGCTTCGCGAAAATGCCGAAAAACCGCTCCCGGCTTGTGTAGGCGCCGAAGTCGGCGGCGTTCAGCATCCGGTGCGAGAAGTCATAACCGTATTTGCATACCTTATTTACCCATTTCAGATAGAGACGGCCGGCATCCCGGCTGACTGGCTTCCCCTTATCGTCCAGGTCTCCCCACATCATGAATTCCCGGACGTTCTCTATCTGGATGTAGTCCGGTTCCAAGGCTTCGATGTAGCGGAACAGGTGCTCAGCCAGGGTACGGCTGTCCGCATCGCGGGGCTGACCGCCCTTCGCCTTGCTGAAATTGGTGCATTCCAGCGACGCCCAAAGGACCAGCAGCGCCCCGGGGTTGCGCTCCCTCTCTTCCCGTGCATGGGCCACAAGGCCGGTCAGATCCAGCGTGCGGATATCCTCGGTATAATGGACGGCATGGGGATGGTTGGCCGCGTGCGATGCGATGGCGTGCGCATCGTGGTTCACGCAGGCAATCACCGTCGCGCATTTCTCCCCATCCAGGATAGCCCGTTCTACGCCGGTACTGGTGCCGCCGGCACCGCAGAACAGGTCTATGTATAGGAGTCTCTTCATTTTAAGGCGAATTCTTTTACCAAAGTCTCCTCACCGTATCGATCTACAATCATCTTGTAGGCTTCCTTTTCCGCTTTCTTCCGGGTCATCTTGCCGATGACCACGAATATCGCAGTCAGAGCGCACCAATAAGCATGTATTGTTTTCCCCTTTTCAGTCATCGCTTGCACTTTTTTCGAGAAAGGGGCCCAGCGGCAAGCCCCCATTACAACTCTTTTTCCAACTTTATGACTAACAAGAATCCGCTGATTGTTATCATTACGACTGTATGGGCTTAAGTTCCTCCGTAGTCATGAACGGGGCTGCTTTATTTTTGCAAATTCTTTCGGATAGCGTTCACAGGCTTCTCTCCGGAGTTCCCTTCTGTACCTATCGGCGACCTCCATCCCTGCCTCTGAGGTAAAGATCGCCCAATTCGTAGTAACGATGGCATGAGTGTAATACTGCAGGCGGCCGCCCTCCTCGAACTGGATGCCCAGCTGGCATCCGTACTCCGGAACCTCCGTCCAGATGATGACTTTCCCGTCCTTCTTTTCTTCCGTGTATTCCATGTGCAATTCTTCGTGTGTCATGTTTTATTGGATTTGGTGTTACAGATTGGCTGCACGTTCGGTGTAGTCCTGGAGTGTCTTCCTTACCGCCGCATCCCCCAACTCGCGAACAATGTTCCGGATGGAGGCGGGGAGACGGCTCTGGCGCAGCAGGATATCCTGATAGACCTTTACGGCCGTTTCGGCCTTCCAATGG
>Ga0310786_10001185_pt1 | contig 41914 bp, 71 predicted proteins | sample AusTroGonzalo_MG_FD_203881 | JGI IMG/M metagenome (GOLD analysis project Ga0310786, IMG submission 203881) | Bovine rumen microbial communities from tropical cattle in Woodstock, Queensland, Australia - Gonzalo_03 (v2) (version 2) | ecosystem: Host-associated > Mammals > Digestive system >...
TGTCCCGTCCGCAAACATCATCGGAACACGGTGGGTCAGTGTCGGTAGATTGAACGTTCATCTACGGAACCACACAGGCAGACAAAAAGGATATTGACAACGCAGGGGTAATCTGTTATAATCAACGTAGAGGGAAACGAATAGGAGAGAAAAAAATGGAATTTGACACAATTATCAAAATACTTGAAATCCTGGTGCTCCCGCTACTTTGGTGGATAGTCCACGAAGTCGGACAGCTCAAAAAAGAATTCTATGACTTCAAGTCCGAGGTAGAGAAAGAATTCTCACGAAAGGAAGACATCATCCGGATTGAACAGAAATTTGATAACTTGTATCAACTCATCCTAGATAGGTTGCCAAAAAAAGGAAAATGACAGATGTACAAATGGGGAAAGGCATCAAATGATAGACTAGCAACCTGCGACAAGCGTCTGCAGGATCTTGCCAATATGATGCTATCCCGGTCAGGATTCGACCTGACGGTAACCTGCGGATACCGCACAGAAGAAGAACAGAACATCAAATACCAGGAAGGAAAAAGCAAAGCCAGATTCGGCCAAAGCAAACATAACTCCTTCCCAAGCAAGGCAATAGACATTTGCCCATATCCCATAAACTGGGATGACAAGGATCCACGCTGGACAGAAATGGCACTCAACGCAATGTGGTGCGCCGGAAAGCTTGGAATTGAAATTACCTGGGGCGGTAGTTTCAAGAGTATCAAAGATTGTCCCCACATAGAACTCAAATGAAAGGAAAAACAAATGATTGATTGGATCGTAGAAAACTGGGATAACATTTTCAAATACATCGGATACGCTGTGACAGCGTGTACCGTTCTTGTAAAAGCTACCCCGACAACAAAGGACGACAGCATAGCCAACAAAGTCGTAAAAGTGGCAGACTGGTTGTCTGTTGTGAACACAGCCGATAACAAAGCCAAGCTGGAAAAGTACGCCAAGAAAGGAAAATAATAAGGTCGGGGATTTCGGGTAAATATCGTTGGCGAATAACCCGACCCATACCTTTCTGGTGGTCACACAAATCCCCGCCCTATATAAGGAGAAAACGATGGCAGAAAAAGAAGTAGATTTGATCCAAGGCGACAACACACAGGCATTTGACCAACACCTCTTAAGAATCGACCTGAGGGACCCAGACAACGTGTTGCAGGGCCATTCTATATCCAAGGCAGAAATCCGGTTCGCCTGTGGGGTCTTAAAAACATTCATAAAGCCGACATTCCCACTTCTTGTTGACCTGACGGAACAGGAAAGCCAAAGAATGCTCGTAGGAAACAATACAGCCACCCTGGCAGTGTGGGACGAAAAAGGACGCAAGGTCACACCTAAGGGCGGTCAAGTCATAACGGTAGGAGCCAGAAAAGTATGACAGACTTCTCCGTTGAATTTGAATTGCTACAAAGAAAGGAACTGGAAGCCGAATTCGAGCTAGAGCAGAAGAAGGAACTCGAATCCACGTTCGAGCTGAAAGTAACCAAGGACGGGAAGGACGCCACGATCAATGGCGTGAACGCCCTAATATTGGACGCAAACAACGGTGTAACGCTTGAACAGAATGGGGATAGAGCTACAATATCAGGCGCACCTCTTCAAAGCGCATTGGCGCTGGAAGAACAAGCCAGGGAAGCCGAAGACAACTCTTTGCAGGAACAAATTACCGCAATAGCCCAGAAAGAGAATGGATACATCCATGAACAGGGAATTGCGAGTGCTGTATGGACGGTTCAGCACAACCTAGATAAATATCCGTCCGTCACCGTCGTAGACAGTGCCGAGAACGAAATCGTGGCCGAGGTGGAATACCTGGACAAGAACACAGTTCAAATCACAATGACGGGGGCTTCAAAAGGACGGGCATATTTAAACTAACCAAAGGAGGAAAAAATGGCCAAAAAAGTTCTTACAGATTTAAACATGAACCAGAATGAACTGCAAAATGCGGTCATTCAAAACTTGGCGTCTGCACCGGCAAACCCAGTGACAGGTCAAGAATACTTCAACACAACGGACCATAAGAAGTACATCTACAATGGGACGGAATGGGTTGATGAAACAAACCAAGGGAAGATCTACAACTTCCGCAACGGTCTGACAGAAGACGCAAACGGAAACGTTGACGTGGATCCTGCCACGACATCCACAATCGGTGGTGTCATCGCCGGAAGCAATACCAGCATAGCCAATGACGGTACATTGAGCGTCCCTGACGCCAGCACCAGCACAAAGGGTGTGATTGAAATTGCAACCGACACAGAAGCAAGCACAGGTACGGACACGACCCGTGCTATCAATGCGAAACAATTGGCTACAAAGTTAACCAAGAACGCCGCCATCACGGGTGCCACAAAGTGCAAAATCACATATGACGCCAACGGACTAGTAACAGGCGGCGACAATTTGTCAGCTTCTGACATCCCAGATATCTCTTCCACATACGTCACGCAAGCAGAAGTAGGAACAGCCAACGGTGTCGCAAGCCTGGACGGGGATGGAAAAGTCCCTTCCGCACAATTGCCGAGCTACGTGGACGATGTTGTGGACGCTTACATTGTGAGCGGAGCGACTGCCCTCTCGGCAGGATGGTTGTCAGCTACGAGTGGCGGATCAGCATTGACGCCCGAAACTGGCAAGATATATGTCGTCTTGACCGCTGGGGAATACCAGAATAAAACCTACCGCTGGTCAGGAACCACATACGTGGAAATCTCTTCAAGCCCAGGAGCGGCGAGCGAAAGTGCGGCAGGTATCATCGAAATCGCAACCCAGAACGAAGTCAATACCGGGACGGACGACACACGGGCTGTCACACCATTGAAACTGGCTACATACACCAGTGGAATGGCAAAGAAAGCAACATTCACAAACGGAGCATTGACAGCTTCAAGCGGAGTCTGCACATGGACGATCAGCACAGCGCTGGCTCCAGACTGCATCTGCTCAATCCGTGAAACGAGCGGTGGCGCAGAAGTGTATTGCGATGTGACCTATGGAAGCGGAAGCATTACCATCAAGATCAATAGCGCAAGCAATATCGCCGCTAACACATACACAGCCACGGTAATCGGTTAATAACAAGGGGGTGGAAGAATGCCATCAAAGTTTCTAAACATATCCACAGATAACACTTTGGGTGGGTCTTCCCCCTCTGATACTGCTGTCCCAAGCCAGAAAGCGGTAAAGGAATACTGCGACCAGCACGGGGGCGGAACGGTAGACTGGACGACCATATCGGGATATGACGCAACACAAGTCCAGCTCCTCGTCAATGACCACGGAACAGTGAAGTGGGTAACCGCCGGATACATTGAATAATGGACGAATTTATTGGGATAGATGAAGACGCCCGTTTGATCGGGATAAATGAAAAAGTGTGGAAGGAATTCAGAAAAATGACACAAAAGAAATATGAACAGGATGACCTGCCTGGATATCTTGACGCAGAAGCTCAAGCAAGGGAAACAGAAATACCCGAAGAAGAAAGACAAAGACACCTCGCTAGATGGGCAATGCGATTTGAAAAATACGGGAAACTAAGTGGCAACCCGATAGCTAAAAGGCACTACGAACAACAAAAGCGTAAATGTCTTGATATGATGTGCGGAAGGCAACGGGACTAGGCCGCTACCCCCTGAAAAATACGTTGAACCTCTTTGGCCGCATAAGTGACCCAAGAAATACCCTCCAAGAACGAATACACCTGGTGCCAGTTTTCCTCTGTCATTTTCTCCTGTACGTCCTCATCAATATAAGAAGTAGGATTGGACCAGACATTATCCTTTGCCTTCTCGATCGCCTGGACCCAGCACTCATCCTCATCGGACGTGTCGAGCCACTCGGAATAATCCCCAGGATGGCACTGCATATCCTCAAAAATCCCGTCAGCCTCCTTCTCAACGGTATTTTCAACGACTTTCTTCAATTTCTCGGCATTCATATAGTCTCCTTTCTGTTAAAAATGTCACACGAATTGCCAATAACATAGGCGATTATACCACCCAGAAAGGAAAAGTCAAGTAAAAAAAATAAAAAAATATCAAAAAAAGTGAAAAAAACGCTTGACTTTGCCATTTTAAGCAATATAATAGACTTGTATCGTGGCGAAAATCCACGCAGAACAAGAACAAAAACAAGGAGAAAAAACGATGAATAATGTTAAAGTAAAATATCTGAAAGAAAAACTTCAGGAAGCCCTGGACAAACTCGAAGAATATGAGGATGACGCAAAGGTCTGCTACCAATGCAACACCTACGGGATGACCGGCTGGGTCTTGGAAATCCCACACACAGGCTTCGTGAACATCATGGACATCGAAGTAGAGGAAGAAGACGGGGAGGAATAACATGGGAGATATAGCAGAATTATATATTGAAGCGCAAATGAATGGGATGGACGAACCCGATTGGGATGGAATGGCAGAAGAAGAAAACGAAACATTCAACCCAGACGGGATAAGGCGCACAAAAAAAGGAATAGAATTAATTGAAATCAAAATGCCGAAAGGAAAAAGACAATGGAAACACAACAAATCCAAAAAATAACGGACGCCGAATACTTCGGAGTCAAGGCGCTCAGCGCAAGCCAGATAAAACAATTTGACAAGGGAGCATACTGGTTCTGGAAATCAAGCCCATACAACCCGGACAAAGAGCCAGAAAAGGAAACGGACGCCTTAATCTTCGGAAAGCTCTGCCACTGCCTGTTGCTGGAACCAGCGCACCTGAACAACGAATACGCCATTGTAGACTTCGGAGCCAGCAGAAAGAACAAGAAATACGAAGCTGCCAAAGCCGAGAACCCTGGAAAGATAATCATCACGCAGGACGAGCTGGACCGTGCCATGAAGATGATCGCAAAGGTCAAGGAACACAAACTGGCCAGCACGATCCTGGACGGAGCCACCGCCGAAATGCCATTCATGTGGACGGACAAGGAAACAGGAATGCCCTGCAAGGCAAAACTGGACGCCATCAAGCGCACAAAGAACGGGATAGTGGTCATAGACTACAAAACCAGCTCGGACATAGAAGGACTGCTCAACTGGCCACAAAAGCTCCAGTATCCGCTTCAAGCCGAGTTTTACAGCCGAGCGGTAGAAGCAAAATACGGGGAACGACCCTGTGAGTTCGTCTTCGTCATCCAAAGCAACAAAGAAGGGGAAGAAGACATCGTCTGCGTAGCCAACGTGGAATACGAAACGCAGGAATGCGCAAAGAGCATTGTGGACACCCATATCAGATCCATCCAGGAAAAGCTGAAGGACTGGGAGGAAACGAAGGACAACACAATCTGGGCCGCATACCCATACAGGGTCGAAATGCGGTATAGTAACTGGTTCATGGAAAGGGGGAACTAATGAAAAAGTCAAAGAACCAAATCAACAAAGAAATAATCGAAAGCCACGGATTCACCGTGAAAAAGCAGAAGGACGGATGGGACGTCCACTGCTACACGCCAGCGGGGGAAGACTGGTGGCTGTTCTTCAGGAAGCTGTCGGACATAAAGGAATACGGATACACCTACGACCCGGAAGAAGACTTCGAAACGCTGTACGAAGCAGGGCGCCACGGACTCCGTGGTGTTCCTGGACCAGGGGAACTGTTCAAGGACCAGCTCTGGAAACAAACAATACTAAGACAAATCGCAACTGAAATAGAAGAATAGGGGGGAAAATGACAATACTCAAAACGAAATGGGGAGAGGAAATCAACACTGACGAACTTCCACAGGGATATGGACACTTCACAAAGTTCGTCCAGAAAAACATAGATCCTGACTTTGGAAGGAACGACCCGAAAGGGGAAAGGAAATATGTCGCTGAAGTATCAGCTAGGAAGACCGTTGATGTCTACGACACCATAACGGTATACGCCATGTCCATGGACGAAGCCAGGGAAAAGGTACGCCAGAAGCTAAGGGAAAAAGACGTCTGCTGGAGCGATGGCTGTGATGAAGAAATCGAGGACGAAACAATTGATAACATCGAAATGAAAGGGGAAGAAGATGACTAAAAAAGTAATTGACCTGAATATATGGATAATCCTGAATGAACAACACAAAGTCGTTTGGGCATGGGAACACTTCGGTGGATCCTTCACAAAGGGACTGGCGCAGGCACTAATGAACGCCGATCCACAGAACACGAAAAAGATCCACGACACATGGCCAGAATACTGGGAAGAAGGCCTGGATCAATACGCAAAAGCTTACCCAGTACAAAATCAACCGTTGTAGGATGTAAAATGAGATATTTAAGCGTATTTAATACAGACCAAGAAATACTAAAAGCACTTTCAGAAATTCACTTAAAAGGGAAATGGTACGATTTAGACTGTACGTATTCAAAGGGAATATTCTACGAAAACATAGAACGACCGAAATATGTGAGCGATCTATACCCACAACATGAATACTGCATAAAAGACGATTCCACAAAACTAAACTGTTTTATGGATTACTCTTTGAAAAGTATCGTGTTTGACCCACCTTTCTTGTTTAGAAATAGAAAAGCAGAAAACAACGACAAAATGTGCGCAAGATTCACTTACTTCAAATCATACGGAGATCTATTTGAAATGTACCGAGAAAGCCTTTTATGCTTCAAAAGAAAACTAGAAAAAGGTGGATATGTTTTCTTCAAATGCCAAGACATGACAGATGGAAAGTTTTACTGCACACATACAGACATCATAAATTTTGCAAAAGAAATAGGGTTTGAACTGAAAGACATAGCAATAAAAGTGTCCAAATCAAAGCTACAACGGGACGCAAAGCAACAAAACTGTGTGGCAAAAGTCCATAGTTATTGGCTAGTTTTTAAGAAAGGATGAAGAAAATGCTTGAAAATAAAAAATTTATGGAGTATTTTATAAGTGCGCTTATCCAACAAAGGATAGAAAAACAACGCAAACAAAGGGGGAGAAATGGCATGGGAAGACTTAGCAAGAGCAGTGCTTCAGCAGGCGGCGGACGATGCCACGTCAAAAAGAACGTCAAAATTCAAAAAGCACAAAAATCCAACGGAACAAGAAAAAATGGAAGCCATAAGGTTTCTAAGAGGGACACCATTCTACGCAGAATGGCTCGAATACTGGTGCCAGTGCAGTGGAATCGTAGAAAGTTCCGTAAAGGAATTCGGGCGAAAAATAAAATTATAAAAAAGTGAAATAAAACACTTGACTTCGCCTATAAAAATTACTATAATCGCCAGTGTGTTCAAAACAGAAAGGAGAATCAAAATGACAGAAAACACAGAAAATACACCCGGACAACTCGGGACATTCATCGACAGAATCGAAAGACTCGAAGAAGAAAAGAATAACCTATTGGCAGACATCCGTGAGGTCTACGCAGAAGCCAAAGGACAAGGGTTTGACCCGAAGGTCATGCGCCAGGTCATCCGGCTTCGCAAGATGGATCCAGCGGACCGTGCCGAAACTGAGTATCTCAGGGACGAATATAAGAAGCTCATTGGAATAGCAGAATAGGAGGAACCATGGCAAACGAAATCCAAAAAGTCGTAGAAGAACAGAACGATGTCATCTCTCTACAAAAAAGACAACTGAACGCCCTTGTGGAAGGCGGATTCATCCCAAAGGGATGTACCAAGGAAGAAGCGTTCGCTCGTGTGGTGGCAGGAGCCAGTATGGGAATGAAGCCAATCCAAGCCATCAACGGAATCGCCATGATCAACGGTAAACCGACACTGCACTCGGATTCAATCCCATGCACAGTGATGGCGTCCGGACTCGTAAACGGGATGAAATACAAGTTCACAGGGGAAGGGGACACACTAGCCTGCACATTCTATGTCCGCAGGAAGGGGATAGAAGAATACCAGGAATGGACATATTCCATGGAGGACGCAAAGAAGGCAGGACTGTTGTCCAACCCAGTGTGGCAGAAGCACCCGAAAAAGATGCTGTTCAACCGTGCAAGAACATGGTGCTTCCGGAATACCTTCCCTGACGTCATCGGGAACGTCTACACGCCGGAAGAAATCGAGGATGTGGACTACGAAGAAATCAAAAAAGACAAACCCATCCACGATGATAGCAACGCCCAGGAAGAATACAAAGCACTTCCACTGAGCGAGCCACCAGCGCAGGAAGAACCCGTCAAGGAAGAACCTGAAGACTTAAAGGAACGGTTCGAAGAACAAGAACACGAAATGACTGGCGAAGCGCCATTCTAAGTCAGAAGAAGCAAGAGCGTGGGCTGAAAAGCCCATTCTCTTTTTGGAGGTAAAAGATGAAGATGATAGAAATCAAGGACGGAGCTAGGACGATATACAAACACGTCCCGGACGATTACAAGGAACCAAATGGGAAGGACACACCACAGAAGGACCTGACGACTGGTGGAGCCACACTCATAGCCATGGACATGACGGAGGAACAATATGAACGTATATTTCGCAAAAAGCAAAAAGAGGTACGCTGAGGACGGAGTCCAGATTGGAATAGTCCGCCACCTAAGGATGAAGGGGTTCCTATGCACGTCCCAGGGCGCTGGGCTCATAAAGTCCATGAGGACGCAACTGACAGCCAACCGCCTAGGGTATTTGAAGGGAAGCCCGGACGTCATTGTGTGGATCCGAGGTGGGACTCTGAATATCGAATGCAAGGCACCAAAGGAAATGAAATGCAGTGAAAAGACTGGCAAGCTCATTGTTGCCAACTCAGGAGGGCGCCAAAGCGACACACAGAAGGAATTTGAGGAACAGATAACAAAGATACCGGGACACCATTATATCGTAGCAAAGGACGTCCAGGACGTTTCCAGATACATAGAAGCCAACGGGATCCAACCAGCATAAAAAAAGACGGGGAAATCTGAAAACCCCGTCCTGTTCTTTCAACTGCCATTACAAGGAGATGTAATGATAAAGCATGGAACAGTATACACCATAACCTGGAAAATGTCAAGATAAACAGAAAAAATGTTCATCCGAGGGGAAAGTAGGTCAAATTCAACGAAAAATCGTTAAAAAACGGTTAAAAACAGTGGCATAATGTGAAAAAATCTCATTTTCCCTCGGAAAAGTGTAAAAAAGCGGTTGACTTTCCCTCTGAAAAGTGCATAGATGATGTCGTGGCAATAGTGCCACGTGGAATGTCATAGAAGGGAGTGTAAAAAATGACACAATCAGAAGAACTAGAACGAATAACCAAAAAGAGGGTTGGTCGCACGATGGAAGCCTTAGAGCTTGCCGGAAGTAGCGAAACCCTGAAATGTGCTGTCAAAAAACAGATATGGGAATTCAAAAAGGACATCGAACGCAATGTATTAGGAATGGAGAGTAAAGATGCAGTACCAGAAGAATATAAAAATCATAATTGACAAACGGAAGCTGGATGTCCTAGAAAGGCTTGGTTGCCCAGAAGAAAAAATAATCTCTTTGATAAAAACAGGAAAATTCGAACCAACGGGAGATCATCTCATAGATGAAACGCTTGAATGCTTGGTCGATATAAGAGAATTTAAGAACTGGGGGGGGAACCACAATCCTACAGGTAAAAACCAATATACAAAGGAATCTAAAATTGGTCAACTTGACGGACAACTTGACGGTCAACTTGACCACCAAGATGACGGTCAAGATGAAGGTCAACTTGTAGATATAGATAAAGATAGAGATAGAGATAAAGATAGAGATATTATTACCCCCTATAATAATATAATAAATAATAATAGGGCTGTGGATAATGTGGATAACTTTGCACAAAGGCAAGAGCTTGCCAAGAAAATAGGGGGGCTTATCAAACGTGTGCCAAAATCCCCCTACGATTACAAATAACAGAAAGGATCCAGAATGAACAAACAAACAGCGATCGCATTCAAAACACTGAAGGACCTCTACGGGAAACCAGACTGGGCAGACAACCCACAACGGAAATCCATAGAGGAAGAATGGGACAAGGTGCTTGGCAAATACTCGGAAGAAAACGTCCGGGAAGCCTGCCTAAGGTACGCAAAGTTCCATAACGGAGTGAACAGGTTCCCAAGGCTGGCGTGCATAGAAGCAGAACTGGTGGACGTGGAAACCAACCATGTGGCTGATATCAACAAAAAGGCCCAAGCAAACCGACTATACGCTTACTGCATGGAACACGCACAGGAATGCCACCCAGTGCCAGAAAAGATATCCATCCAAAGAGCCATATGGAAATCACACGGGGTCGCCGTGGACGGATACGATCCGAAGGCGGATGAAGGGTGGTGGAAATGAGGTACGACATCCTATACATCAAAGGGCGCCCGTCCATAAACGGGGACGAAGAACTCAGATACAGCCTGCGCTCACTGGAAAGATACGGGTGCTATTACAACCGGATATTCATCACTGGGGAATGCCCGGACTTCATTGACCAGCGCAAAGTCATATACACGAAGGAACAGGACATAGGCTGTCCGATGATAAACCACTGGTGGAAGGTACACCAGACAATCAAAAAGACAGACATAAGCCAGAACTTCGTACTGATGTACGATGACATCTTCTTCATGGGTGTCCAGGACATGACAAAAATCCCATACTACTTCAAGGGATTCCTGGGCAACGCAAGGAACGGTGGAACACTCTACCAGGAAAGCCTGCGCAACGCAGAACAGTGGCTCCTAAACAAAGGACGGTCAACGTTCGACTTCGAACTGCATAAGCCCATCATATACAACAGGAAGAACTTCCTGAAGCTGGAAAAAATCTTCAGCCCAATGAAAGACGAAACGCCAGCGATGGCTGTCCGAAGCATATACGGGAACCTGTTCGTAAAATATCCAACCTACCAGGAAGACATCAAGATCAGGGAAGCAGACGTCAGGGTGGAGAATCTGTCGGCGCTCCATAGTTGCTTCTCAGTGTCCGACAAAGCATTCACGTGCCACGTCCTACCGTGGTGCAAGGAACATTTTCAAACGAAAGGAAGGTACGAAAAATGATAAAAATGGTATACGTCAAATGGATCGACTCAGGCATCTCACTGCTGGGGAACGTCTGGCAAACAAAGGAAGAAATACAGGAAATCGTGGAAAACAACGAACCAACGGAAACGGTCGGAATGCTCATCCACGAAGATCACGACTGGATAGTGGTGGCCCAGACAATCAACGGGGACCAGTACAGGGGTGGATACTGCATATACAAGCAAAACATCATGCACATGGAAGAACTTGTTTGCGAACGCTTGATCGCCACAAAGAAAGAAACAGACTCTGAAATCAAAGAAAGAGTACGCAAAGGGTTCGAACGTCTATACAAAAAGGAGGGAGAATGACACTAGATGAACAAATCAAAATCGTAAAACGGGAAATAGACTTCCGGAAACGGTGCTACCCGGTGTGGGTGGAAAAGGGAAAGATGACCCAGGCAGAAGCCAACTACCAGATAGAGGGGATGGAATACGTCCTGAACTCCATCGTAGAGCTTCAGAAATTTCAACTGTCCATAATAGCAAAGAACGAAAGGAACATCAAATGATCAGCATACTCTTATCCTGCTACAATTCGCAGTTTGATTACTTAGCCCAGCAAATTAACTCAATCATTGAACAAACTGAGCAGAACTGGGAATTGCTCATTTACAACGATGGGTGTAGTGAATGGCTAGGAAAGTTTATAAACTCATTGAATTCAGACAAAATCAAATACTTTGACGAGGGCCACAAAGGATACACAGGAGCATACAATTACCTGCTGGAAAGAGCGGACGGGGAATACGTGTGCTTCTGCGACCACGATGACATCTGGTGCCAGGACAAGCTTCAGATCCAGAAAGAATACATGGACCAACACCCAGAAGTCGACTGCGTCTTCGGGTGGCTCCACTGGTTCGGGGAAAGAGAAAAAGTGGAATCCTTCCAAATCAGTGACAGGGAAATATCCAGGGAACTTCTATTCTGGCAACCCATCAAAACACCGTCTGCCATGTTCAGAAAAGCACGATTCGGAACGCAGGACAGCCCATACGACAGTGCGGCCGATTACTGGTTCTGGTCAAAGCACATGGATAGGCACTACCACCTGATAGAAAAAGTCATGGTCAATTACAGGCGACACGAAGTGGAAATGACAAAGGACAAAACAACATTCCGGGAACAAACAGCGAGAATCATCCAGCATAACCTAGCCAGCAGATACGGGAAAGTCCTGACGCTGGAATCCTGCAAGGCGCTGGACAGGTACTCGAAAACGTATGACCCGGACTTAAAGAAAATCGTTCAAGAAAGATTGGAGGGACTAGAATGATAGAAAAAAACATAGAAGGAAAAAAATTTGGAAAGCTTGTAGCATTAAAAAAAATAGACAATTTAAAATGGATTTTTAAGTGTGAATGTGGAAAAGAGGTTTCTATATTGAAAGGAAATGTTCTTTCAGGACACACAAAATCATGTGGATGCCTAAAAATAAAACACGGACACTATAAAACAAGATTACATAATATATGGTCTGGGATAAAGGCAAGATGCTCTAACAAAAAAGATGTCCACTTCAAAATATATGGGCTCAGAGGGATAAAAGTCTGTGAAGAATGGAAAAACAGCTTTCAGAACTTCTATGATTGGGCCATCAAGAACGGATACCAGGAACATCTCACGATAGACAGAATCGATGTGAATGGAAATTACTGCCAAGAAAACTGTAGATGGGCAACTCCAAAAGAACAGGCAAACAACAGGAGAAATAATCATAAAATTACTTATAATGGTGAAACTCATAGCGAAACGGAATGGGAAAAAATACTTGGATTTAATAGATGTACATTCTATAATAGAAAGAAAAAAGGTTGGAATATAGAAAAAATAATTAATACACCAATAAAAAAACAAAAGAGGAGGAAACAATGGGAAGAATCGTATTTTGCATAGACAACAACTACGCACAGATGGCAAAGGTGTCCATCGAGTCGTATAAGAAGCACAACCCAAGGGCCGAAATCATAGTGGTGTCGGAAGAACCAATGCCACAATCCATTGGATACCACAGGAACGTCATTATCAAACTGGACAGACAGTTCCGAAACAGGGGATTCGGGGACCGTATAACCAACACCGCATACCTGAAGCTATTCCTCACACAGCTGGATTATCCAACGATACTCTACGTGGACGCCGACACAATATGCCAGAAGCCACTGGACGAGCTGTTCAGCCTACCGTGTGAATACATAAACCTGTGCGAAAGCCACCACTACGGAAAGAAGCAGGCCAGAGCCATAGGACACGAAAAATACGGTCTGACGGGGATGATGGTCATGAACCTGTCCAACCTGCGTAAGATCCACTTCACGGAACTCTGCCTGGACGTAGAAAAGAACTATCCAACACCGGAAACAGGGTGGCAACACGATGAAACCTGCATAAACGTGGCAATTGGGGACAAACTAACATTCATTGACCAGAAGTTCAACTACTGCCACAACCGGACATACACACACCCAATCCCGGAAGAAGATGCCCACATCCTGCACTATGTCGGGAAAGACAAAGGGGACATGATCCAGCGTGCCACCTACCAGGAAGTCGCCATCCTGAAGGACAAGATCAAGGGAAAGAAAGTGGCCATCGTAGGAAACGCAAAGAGCCTGTTCGACAAAAAGTACGGGGAAGACATAGATGACGCCGACTTCGTCATCCGGTTCAACCGAGGGTTCATAACCCGTCCAGAATGCCAGGGACTCAAAACAGGACTTCTGATCCTAGCCTGCAACCTGTCCAGGGACGAAATAAAATCCTACCACGCACAATACGTGGCCAACCGAAGCGGACACTACGACAATGAAGTGGACTTCACAATCGGGAACGATGAGCGAGCCAAGATGAAGAACTACATCGGGTCACAACCGTCCACGGGATTCATGGCGATAGACATCTGCCTATACTTCGAAGCAAAGAGCATAAACCTGTATGGATTTGACTTTGAAGCCACGCCGACATTCTACAACCCGGAAGGATATCAAACCCAGCACGACTATGCGAAAGAAAGAGAAATCATAAAAGAATACGAAAAAAGAGGATTTGTGAAAATAAACTCTTGACATTTACAACGAAAAAGGCAATAATAGACTTGTGTCATAATAAAGAAAGGAGAAAAATCAATGGAAGAAATGACAGAAATAGAACGGATTCGGAAGAAATTCCGTGCCACCCGTGAAGCCTTTGGCAGGGTCTTCCTTGGCAAGAGCGGAACGATGGTCAAGTACTATGAAAAGGGATACACGAAGACACCGGACTCGGTTCTTCGGATCGCTCACATTTGGGAAAACTTCTTGGACTCGATGAATGGAACAAAAGGCAACCAATGAAAATGAACTGATAAGAATCTTCACCCAGGGGGAATACGTCTACATCCAACAAAAGAGAAAGATGACACCCAGGGAAATGAACATACTTATTGGAGCCTTCCAAGAAATAGTAAACTTTGCGAAAGCAAAACCAGAAATCAGAAAGGGGAAACTATGGACCAACTAGAATATGCGTGTGTGCTATTTGACGAAAGAAATCCAGAATCAGAAAAATTCACGAATAACTTCCTACTAGGGGAATGGGGCTGGAAACTTTGCCAGGACGCATACAAAACGGAAATGAGCCTGACGACAGGACTGCCGGAAACAGAATTCGGCATTGAAAAAGGACTGACGGTGTGCGCAGTGACGAAGGACAAGCGGTGCCTTGGGTTTATGAACCTATACATAAACGCCGAAAACGCACCTGAAACACTCTGCATAGGACACGTCTACGTCCGACCGGAAGTCAGGGAAAAGGGAGTATACAAACGGATGGTGGAACGGACAGAAAAGTTCGCCAAGGACATTGGAGCCAAGCGGATCATCTCATTTGTCCACCGATCCAACGGGGGCAGTATGAAAGCCCACCACAAACTCGGATTCAAACAATCAATGGTCGGATACGTGAAGGAGGTGGAAAATGTTCAAGCTGACGCATAAGGCACCATCCTGGAATGACATTTTGGGTCTGATCGTTATCATAAAAAGACAGCAGGAACAGCTCGTTCAATGCGCAGAAATCCTGGAAAACCTCTCGGACAGGGTAATACACATTGAAGAAGCGCTGGTCCACAACGCAAACATAATCGAAACGCTAATCAAACGGATTCCAGAAAAAAGGGGGAAAAATGGAAGAAAATGAATATGTTCAAAAAATACACGAACTTGAGCAGGAACTCAAAATTCGCATAGAGGACAACGCAGAACTCTACACGAAGCTCTGCAACGCACTCATGCAGATAGAACGCTTACAGGAACAGTTGAATGAAGCGAATGATGTTATTAAAAAATATGGACAGTTTAATAATTGGGAGGGTGACGACAAAGACCAACACGATATGACGCATTTTATCGGAGAAGATAATGGTTGTGGCTGGGAAATAGCACAAGACTATCTTGAAAAGTGGGGTGTAAAATGACGTGCTTCAGACTCAACCCAAGAAAGACCGTCCGCCAGTGGTGCCTAGAGAACGGGGTCAACTATAACAGCGTATATAACCGCATAGAAGAAGGCATGGAACCAGAATACGCCTGCCGGGAAGCTCTAAAATACAAAGGGAAAAGATTCTCACACCCAAGGCTGTTCTACAAAGAAAGGCCGATAAGGGACATCTACCGGCACGACAACAAATCGTACGCCCTCGTCCTGAGAAAGATAAGGGATGGTATGACAACAGAGGAAGCAATCCAATACGAAAGAAGACTAAGGAGGTACCTGTATGAAAACAACAATCGGAAATAAGGAATGGGAAGTCGTGGCCATGAAGGTCAAGGATCTGAAGCCAAACCCTGACAACCCAAGAACGATATCAACTGAATCATTTGAACGCCTGAAAAGAAAAATCAAGCGCCAAGGGTTCCGATCGGTCATCCAGATCGACAATGACGGAATTATCCTTGGGGGGAACCAGCGCTACCACGCACTGATGGATATGGGATACGGGGAAACGGAAGTCCCAATCCTGAAACCTCTCTTCCAGATGACGGAGAAAGAACGTCAGGAAGCCATAATCACGGACAACGTGAGCGATGGCGACTGGAACCAGGATATGCTGGCAAACCTGTTCAGCGTGGATGACCTCGTGGAATGGGGACTGGACTTGCCATGGAAAGAGGAACCGCTGGATCCTGACAACCCAGAAGAAAAAGAATTTGACGAGGAAAACGCAAAGGTCAAGATCACATTCTTCTATAAGGACTCACACACGGTCATAGACAAATTCCTTCGGGAAATGAAACAGAAATACCCGGAACTATTGTTTGAGGTGGAAATCAATGACTAATAAAACGATAAAAAGATACACGGAAATAGCCAAGGGGACAAACACGGACGCCAGCGATGAGTACTACACACTCTTCCCGGCGTTCGCTCAATTGCTCTTGGAAGTGATGTGCCGGCACCAGCAGGGGAAGACATACAAGGTCATCATCTGCCCATGCGACAGCCAAACGAGCGTGTTCAGGGAACTGACGAAGTACGCCGACCTGATAGGGAACCCGAAGATCATATACTCATTTTGGCCAGAAAAAGACTGGCAAGACTACTTTGACATGGACTACCAGAAAGAATACGGGTGCAACGCCGAAGACGTCCTGATATTCACAAATCCACCGTTCAAGGGGCTGAGCCAAGTGCTACCGACAATCAAGTGCGACTATTTGTTGTTTGGAAGCAACGCAGTGGGGATCATGGGAAAGACGCACGCAAAGGAAACGAGGGTGTCGCTCTACCGGAAGAACAACCTGGACTATGACGGGAACGCAGACAACTTCAAGAACCTGTACGGACGGGTAGCCACGCTCTTTTACTCAAACAGAAAGTTCCTAACACACGGGAAACAGTACGTCAACCACACGAAGAACAAGGAAAGTATGATGTTTGGGAAGGACAGGATGGACCGAATATCTTAAGAAATGGTTAAAAAAATGAAAAAAAATACGATTTTACGAAAAAAAGTGTTGCTATTGCCAAAAATATTGTCTAATATCGTTGGCGTAGGGGGAATAAATACGAACCTACACTGCCATAAAACAAAGGAGGACACAATGGTAACAGAAGGTAGTAAATCGTATAGATACGAAAAGCTAGAAGAAGCGCTAGTATCAAAAGTCCACACACTTGCGGACGCATACAAAGAAAAAATCAAAGAGAACAAGCCGGAAAACGAATTGGACCAGGAAGCGTACTCATACGCCTGCAATACGTTAATGGAAAGAATCGGGTCGGCATTCGGACAGGGGGACACGTTCTGGATATACGAAATCATCCTGGAAGAATACTTCGATTACGAGCCGAGCGCAAGGAATCCATATGCGCTACGGAAACCAAGGAAGGACTTCAATGAGGAACACCTCAGTAATCCTTACAAGTTAATAGTCGCAAATTTCCGATAAGAAAGAAAGGGGGAAACATGAATTTGCAAGATGTCGTTTTGGAATACTTGGAGAAAAAGGAAAAACTGTTCGCAATGCCGATCCAAAAGATCAAATATGGAAGCAGGGGCATCACTGTCACCGAAGCCATGGAAGTTCTTGGAACAACGGAACTCAGGAAGATAATGTCTGACCTGAAAGCAAGAGGATGCAAGGTGTTCTCTGTCTGGGAAGAAGGCGTGAACAGATATGGACACACGGTACGGTTCAAACGCTACTTCGCCTACAGAAGCGCAGAAGCAAGAATGAACTTCTTCCAAAGGCTCGCAGGCTACCAAAGCTGAAAGGAAAACAATGGGAGAATACCTAAGACAAGCCTACCTCGAAAGAGAAATCGCCATAGAAATGGCAAAAGAACACGGACTTATTGAAAACAAAAAGAAGAAAGGAAGGAAGAAAAATGAGTCAAAAACTAAGAACGTCAGAATACGTCACGCTCGGACACCCAGACAAGGTGGCTGATTACATAAGCGAATACATCCTGGACCACCTTCTGGTGGCTGACCCGGACACACGCTATGCGCTGGAATGCCAGATCAAGGACGAGTTCGTCTGCCTGGCAGGGGAAGTGACAACCAAGGCACGGAACTGGAAGGAAAACCTGCTAACGTGGTGCCGGGAAGCAGTGGACCGTATTGGATACACCGAGGAATACCAGAAAAAGTTCGGTGGGGACAAATACACCATCTGCGGAAAGCAAGTCACTATCGCCATTCCAAACATCAGCGCCCAATCGCCTGACATTGCCACCGGCGTTAACAAACAGGGCTGGGGTGATCAAGGAATCTTCTTTGGAACCTGGAACAGCGAATCCCAGGAAGGGTACACAATGGACTATTCCATGGCAAAGAGAATCGGCCAATACCTATACGACAACGTTGGGAAGGATCCAGCACAACCATACGGGATAGACATCAAAACGCAGGTAACCTATGACGAACTGGAAAAGAGAATCGTGCGTGTCGTTGTGGCCATTCCATCTGTGGAAGGGAAAATCACGCATAAGCAAGTCCAGACACAAATCCGGAACCTCATCAAGAAAAAGTTCCCTGAAACCAAGGAAGCAACATTTACCATCAACGGAACCGGGGAATACCACATCCACGGACCAGTGGGGGACAGTGGGACAACCGGACGCAAGCTTGTGGTAGACTTCTACGGATCAGGATCAAGAATCGGTGGGGGAAGCCCATGGACCAAGGACGGTACAAAGGCGGACTTAACACTCAATATGTTTGCCAGGGAAATGGCTCGCCTATCCTTCTTCCACTGGAAAGAGGAAATGCCTAACATCGCACGGGTGGACACAGAACTGTCCTGTTGCATAGGAAAGCAAGAGGTTCTCTGCATAACCACAGCCTACGATGACGAGGGAATACCTCTACATAGAACAGCGGATGAGCGAAAAGTCCCCACTGACTTCCTCATCAAACGGTATGGACTGAAGACACCCAAGTTCGCACGCCTATGCGAATTGGGGTTGTTCTCGGACGGGTTAGAGGGGTAAATTTAGACACCACTCGCTAAAAATCGCCACAAAGAAAGGAAATACAATGATAAGAATAATCACACAAAAAAGACTCAATGACTTGGAACACGAAATTGCACGTCTTGAAAGGTCAGGCATTTGGACAGAAAACGAACTTCACAAAGAACGTGACTGGAGATTTCAGGCAGAAAAATTAAATGGGGAACTCAACCATCAAATAAACAACCTAGAAAAGAAGGTCAAAGAACAACGGGAAGTCATTGCCAATATGATGATCCTGCTTGACTTCTTCTCACAGAAGATCCTTAAACAAAAACGAAAACGATAAACAAGGGCTACCCGCCCCACCTATCAAATGGCTACCGGCTGGGTCATAAGGTTTAATGCAGATTCTGACTGGGGAGAGGGTATTCATCATATAGCTTCAGAGAATTAAACCGACAGCCGGACTAAAAACAAAGGAGGACAAAATGCAACAAAAGGTAACCAGGAAACAAATGAAAATCATAAAATGGGAATCGGTACTAGCAGGAGCCATCGGCGCAATTGTCGCTCTCTGGCTCGTAGGGTGCCTATAAAACAGGAGGAAGGATGAAAATAGATATATTCGGCCACAGGATTTTCATCACTGTCGTCCAAAAGAAGGAACTACCATTCAAAGACACCTGCTGGAACTGCGGGGGGCATAAGTTCAAATACAAGCGAAAGGTAAACGGAACCCAGAAGCTCATATGCCTTGAATGTGGCAAAATCGGATATAAATATTAGGAGGAAAAATGACCCAAAGGGTAACAGAAAAACAAAGATCAAATCTCGTGCCGCTCGCCAGCAGGACGCCAGCGGAAAGAAAAGAGATATGCCAGAAGGGCGCAATGGCAACCAACGCCATCAAAAACGAGAAAAAAACTCTCCGTGCTCTGATAGAGGAAATGGGGAACATGGAAGCCACCGAAACAGAAAAAGCGGTGTTCAAAAACCTGTTCCCAGGCGTTCCACCAGAAAAGATAACCAAGGACATGATGCTGATAGCCAGCGCCTTCAACCAGGCGGTCAACCGGGGAAACATCAAAGCCATGTCATTCTTGCGGGACACAAAGGGGGAAAAGCCTGAAACAACCATCACAGGCAATATCGTGTCGCAGAAGGTGTTCATAACCCCAGAACAACAAAAAGCGGTGGAAGAACACATTGTGGAGGTTCTGGCAGATGACGGACACCGAGATTGACAAAGAGTATCTGGGGCGGGTATTACTCGACAAGGGATTCGAAACGTGGTTCCGATACCTCTTCCGAGTGATAAACAACCGACCATTCACGGTCGAGCCGATCCACCATGACCTCTTTCAAATCTTCCAGGACATCTATGACGGGAAACAAAACCGTGTCAATATATGCCTGCCACCACGAAGCGGAAAGACAACACTCAATATGTGGTTCCTTGTGTACTGCATAACAATCAATCCACGGTGCAACTTCATATACACATCATTCAACCAAAGCTTGCTGGCCGACATAAGCCGGGACATAATGAACATACTGGAACACCCCATCTACAAAGCCATGTACCCTAGCGGAAGCAGAATGGAAACCGTGGAAGCGTCCCCAGTGGATAGCTTCTGGAGGGAATACCTGGAACGGGTCAATAAGACAAACGTATACTCAAACCGAAAGATAGTGACAGCCCAAGGGGGCGTCTTGCTGTTTGCCGCCATCGGGTCAGCCATCACAGGCTTCGGCGCTGGCCAAAGAGGGGTCAAAGGATTCTCGGGGGCATTACTGTCGGACGACCCGAATAAGCCAGCCGACATCCACAGCCAAACAATGAGGGACAAAGTCCTACGCTATTACGTGGAAACACTGCTCTCACGACTCAACGACTCAAATATCCCGATCGTGAACACGCAACAAAGACTCCACCTGGAAGACCTAGCAGGACACCTGATAACGAAATACAACTTCTACACCCTACGCAAACCACTGCTCGATCACAATGGCGTCTGCCAGATACCGAGCCAATACACACCCGAGCGTATCAAGGAACTGCAATTCGATGACTCAATGTTCCAAGCCCAATACCAGCAGGAACCGATCGCCGAGAAAGGACTCCTGGTCAAACGGGATTGGTGGAAGCTATACAACCCAGAAGAAGAAAAATGCACAGGCCAGGTCATCCTGACCGCAGATACCGCCTTCAAGGAAACACAAACAGCCGACTTCTCGTGCATACAGGTCTGGGAGCTACGCCGGGACAGAATGTTCATGCGGGACATGGTTGTGGATAAGTGGGAGTTCCCAGCGCTGATAGAAATGGCAAAACATATGTGGGCCAAGTGGACGGACCAGAACCTAGCCAACCGAGCGAAGTACTTCTTCATAGAAGACAAAGCCAGCGGGACGCCACTGCAACAAACTCTCGAGCGTGAGGGAATAAAAGCCATTGCATGGAGTCCGAGGGAATACGAATACCCGGACGACAAAGTGGCCAGAACGAAAACAATGTCGTGGGACGTCTTCTGCGGGAAGCTATACCTACCCGAGGGAAGCAGGATGACGGAATACCTGATAAACGAATCAGCCCTATTCTCTGAAGACATGAGCCACAGCCACGATGACTCTGTGGACACAGCCAGTATGGCGCACAGTGTGTGGAAGTACTACGGTGGGGGCCAATAAAAAAGGGTCTTGACCTCTTTATAAAAATGTTGTAAGATATTACCAACGAAAACAGGAGAACGCCATGGCAAAAAATCAAATTGTAAGTGCGCACGGTTTCAGCCCCATGAACGCCATTGTCGGAAACAAAAAGACACGGGCCAAAACAGGGAACACAATGCTGAACGGTGCAGGGGGGAACACAACACAGGATAGAGGTGCCATACAATACCCGTCCTTTTGGAGCATGACCCCATATGACCAGAACAACTATATGTTGCGCTGGCAAACATACACCAGACTCTATTACACATCATGGGAAGCGAAGAAGATCGTAGAAATCCCCGTGAATGACGCTTTCAGAATTAAACCGAACCTTGTGGGAATAACAGACGAAGAAAAAATGGCCCTGATGAACGCCATGGACAAGCTCAGCGGATGGGAGAAAATGCGCCGAGCGGCAATCCAGGAACGACTGCTCGGAGGATGCGCAGTGCTCTTGGGAGTGGCAGACAAGCAAGAGGATCCTTCAAAACCGATAGACAAGAAAGCCATAGAGAAAGGCGACCTAAAGTTCTTGAACATCGTGACAATTAACCAATTAGGTAATCCAGAATACGACAATGACCCGTTCTCGGATGGCTTCGATAAGCCGAAATACTACTACGTGAACGGGATAAAGACACACGTGAGCCGGCTCATTATTTTTGATGGCGACCCCCTTTTTAATTACGCCAGCCAAAAAGTTATGCAGGCCTACCGTGTGAACCCACAGGGTTTTGGAGAATCAGTTCTCGCCGCCCTGTGGGATTCCATCATCCGGTGCGTAGGAACACAGCAGGCCGCTTACCAGCTCATCCAGAAAGCAAGTATCACGCTGGTCAAGTCTGAAAACCTGCTCAGCCTGGAAGGAACCAAGAAAGGCGAAGAAGCTATCGCACAACTCGAAGACATGGCTCGCATGATAAGCATATTCCGTGCGGCCATTCTCAAAGGCAAGGGCGTTGAACTCCAGGAAACAGGGGCTTCGTTTGGAAGCGTCCCAGAACTGCTGATGTCATACATCCAGATCCTGTCAGCGGCGTCCGACATCCCAGCCAGCCGATTCATTGGACAAGCCCCAGGAGGACTAAACGCCACCGGGGAAGGCGACCTCGAAAACTATTACAACGCCATCGCCGCCTACCAAGAATCACGCCTTGACCCGAAATTCGAAAAACTGTTCGACATCCTCGGACCGTCTGTCCTCGGGGCAGAAAGATGGGCAGAAGTCAGAAAAGACTTCGAACTCGAATACGAAAGCCTGTGGAACCTCGATGGAACAGAAAAAGCCACCGTGGACGAAACAAACGTCCGTATGCTGACAACCCTGAAGGAAGCAGGAATCGTTGACTCCGAATACATCGTGGACGAAATCAATAGCAAGAAGATATTCTCAAATCCACTGGACAAAGACAAAATCAATGATAACATGGGTGTGGACTTCCATAACACCCCGGACGAAATTAGGGACCAAACGGACAAAGCATTGGGGGACTTAATCAATGGCAGTGATAATCCTGAACTCAAAGCCAAAGAAGGCCAAGAGCAAGTATAAACGCCTACCACCCGTCAATAACCCCACCACGATAGCAGATGACGCTAAGCGTGCGATGAAGCGCATGGCAGAACCAATGAAGCAGGATATAAACATCATCCTGGAACAAATGCGCAAGGACAACACGCTCACACCGTCCGAGGTCGGAAGAAGGCTGGAAAACATCCGCAGGACATACGAGGAAATGTTCTCGATGAACGCAGGACAACTGGCAAAATCATGGGTGGACAGGGTCAACCAGAACAACCGCAGGAAAATCATGGCACAGCTCCGGGAAAAGCTCGGGATAGATGTCGGCACGATCCTGAACGAGGATATGCAGAAAGACCTTGACATAATGATGCTGGAATCAGCCACCTACATAAAAACGATACCGACACAGCTGGTCGGGAAGGTCGCAGAACGTGTCCTGCAACACTACAAGGGCATACCGTTCCCAGAAAACAGGACGCTACAGGGACAAATCAAGGAAGAATTCAAGGTGTCGGATAACCGAGCCAAAGTCCTCGCACGGGACCAAACAGCCAAGATGAACACGTCCATATCGGCGATCAGGCAGAAGGACATCGGCATAGATATGTATATCTGGAGAACTGTCCAAGATTCTCGAGTGGTTGGAACGCCAGGAGGGAAATACCCGAAAGGAACGAAGCTCCACAAAAACCATTACGTCATGGAAGGGAAGTTCTGCCGGTGGGATGATCCAACTGTCTACTCTGACGACCAAGGGAAAACGTGGCGCAAGCGCACTGAGAATATGCCACACAACCACCCAGGGGATGACATCATGTGCCGGTGTCGCCCGGAAGCAGTAATAGACATTGAAAAACTTCGGGTAAAATGGGCAGAATAAAAAGGTGTTGACACGGTTTTAAAAATATGTTATCATAAAAACAAGGAGAGGAAAGACAAATGAAACTATTCTCTGAAAAGGTAAAAATAGGGAACAACTTCAAAGTAGACGCAGACGGGATTATGCTCGTCAAGGCGGTAATCCTCAAAGAGGGTGTTTTCGACTACCTGGAAAGCGAATTCATTGAAGGTGGCTCACAGCAGAAAGTCGTGCCTGTCTATATCCCTCTGGATGAATTCACACCGGAAGCGTTGAAAAGCGGGGAAGGTCGGGACGTCATTGTTGGCGACCACGACTGGCGGACCGTAGAGAACGCACTCAAGGACGGGAATACGGTCGGTAATATATCCGGAACCCTGGACCTGCAGGACGGTAAAATTGTTTGCGAGCTTCTTATCAAGGACAAGGAAACGATCGATAAGATCCTCGCCAAAGAGCTTGTGGAAATATCCGCTGGGTATACAGCAGACTTCCAACAAGAGGACGGTTCTTATAATGGTACTCCGTATAATTACCGCCAAGGCAACATCGTATTCAACCACGTCCTACTCTTGCCAGTAGGGGAGGGTAGATGCGGTTCAGATGTTAGAGTAATCAACAAGAAAAAAGGAGAAACGAAAATGTCAAAAACATTACGGGTTCAAATCGGTAATATCGATAAAACCGTGGAGTTTTCCAATGAAGATGATGCGGCCAAGGCAGAAACCTTGGTGGATGAAGTAAAAACTTCTTCAGCCAAAGATGTTGAGAACGCATTAGAAGAATTGAAGACTCTCAAGGAAGAAGTCGAAACCAAAAATGCCGAATTGGAAGAAAAGAAAAAACTCATCGAAGAATACAAAGAGAAATTAGAGGAAGCCCTTTCCCCTGAAACTCAGGAAGCGATGGCAGAAGAATTGGCGGAACAAAAAGTCGCCGAAGACGAAGTCATCGAAGCCGAATTCGAAGATGATGAAAAAGAAGAAGTAAAGAACGAATGCAAAGCCTTAAACCGCAAGCAACGTCTTTTACACTTGGCTTCCAAAGTCATGAACAAACAAGGTTTTGATTGTGCTAACCTAAGCGAAGATCGTATGATCGGTGCGTTCCAAGCCATCGCCCTGGCAGCTCATCAAAAAGTGCAGAACAAAAAAGCAAACGAAAAGAAATTTGTCCCCGGCGTTCAAGCTATGAACAAACAAGCCGAACAAAAGACTGGCGTTGCTCGTATGTTCTACGGGATCAAAAAATAAATAAAGGAGGATTAAATGTCTGGAATTTATCATGGAACAAAATTTGGCTTCGTCCAAGAGTCTGTAACGGACCAAATGGGCGTTGCCCTGGAAGGTCGCTTAGCGAATGCTTCCGATATCAACTTGTGCGATGGCGTGTCTGCTGGCGAAGATTTGCCCGTGGGATACGGTGTCGTGTACTCTGCTTTGACAGGTGCCTTAAAGGCCGGGATCAACTCAGAACAAGTGAAATTGCCCACCAGCTCTGCCAAAGCTTCTGACTTCGGCGGAATCGTTGTGCGTACCGAAACGGGACACACAAACACCGCTGGCGTGAGCTACACCGCAGAAAAAGAAATCGCCACAGTGTTGCGTGCCAACCGTGTAGGCGGTCGTATCTGGGTCAAAGCCCAATCCGCCATCACAACCGGTGGTTCTTTGTACTGGGTAATCACATCTGACGCTGACGCTGGTTTGGTCGCCGGTGGCTTCGCTGGTTCAAGCGAATCCGGTAAAGCGGTCGAATTAAAAGGCGTGAAAGTAATTGCTGGTGCCGCCAAAGGCGAATTAGCCTTGATCGAAACCGGTATTGCTGTCGCCGCAGGCAACGAATCGTAATAAAAGGAGGAACATACAATGTCTCAAAATTTTACCTATGGTACACAACCTAACGTAACCGCCCAAGAATTAGCGTTCTCCATCTACACCGATGTGGACGCCGCATTCTTCGACGTGGAACACCCAGAACACGATTGGTACAAAGTCGTAACCGAAGACATGGTCATCAGCTCAATCAACCCTGGTGCCACTTCATACGCCGCCCGTGTCCGTGAACGTCAAGGTACTGCTGCTTTCGTTGGCAAAAACGAAAACAACAACATCCCCAAAGTGGGTCAATCCATCGGCGCTATCGAAGTGCCTTTGGCCGCTTCCGCTGTGGGTGCAACCTTGAACAACGAAGACGCTCGCCAATACCAATTCGGGTTCAATAGCAACCTGGCTCAGGACCTCGGTACAGCCATGCGTGAAGCTTGCGATAACCTCATTGAACAAACCACCTTCTTCGGTGACGCTTCAGTGGGTTTCCGTGGCTTCTTGAACTATGAAGGAATCACAGTGACCAACGCCGCTTCTAACGGTGCCGGCACACCTTCCACAAAGTGGAAAGACAAAACAGCCAAACAAATGGTCGATGACGTGAACAACGCTTTGACAAAAGTCTGGTCCGATTCCAAAGGCTTGTTCTTACCGAACGTGGTCTATTTGCCAATGGCACAATATGCCTTGTTGGCCAACATTCCGTTCGAATTGAACGCCAGCGTGGCCTTCAGCTCTGCCTTGACCTACTTGAAAACCAACAACCTGTACTCCAACCGCCGTGGCGGGGAATTAGAAATCGTCCCCATCCGCTGGTTAGCCGGTGCTGGTGTCGGTCAAACAGACCGCATGGTCGTCCAAGACAGAAGCAAAAAGAACCAAGGTATGCCATTCCCATTGCCATACACAGTGCAACAACCTGTGCCTGTTCCATTGGGAGCTGAGTTCTACGCAGAACAAAAGCACGGTTCATACTTCATTCGTCAAAAGTTATCCACACTCTATGTGGACGGAATCTAATTCATGGGAAAGGGGAAACACATGAGTAAGAAAACGAAACAAGTAAACAAGGACTCCGTGGTAGACAATACGCCTGCCACGGACGTCAATGTGACGGTTCCAACCGAAGATCAGGCAACAAAAGATAGCGAACTGGTCATGGAAGCAAAAATCGACCTCCCGGAAGACAAACCATCCGAAGACGTCAAACCTACGCCTGCCGAGGAAGATAAGCCAGCGCCAAAGGATACGATCGCAAGATCAACCGCAGTGCTGATGAACAGAAGCAATAACTATATCTGCCTGTATGCCACCGCCGAAAAACAACTGACTCTCGCACCACGGGAAATCAGAAAGGTGGACAAGGATCTTCTTAAAGAACTCTTGAAAAATCCGATGGTTCGCAGATTCTTCGATAAGGGGGTCGTGAGCCATGACGCAGACGAAGACGCAAAGGTAGTGAGCGCCCATGACGCTGTGGCACCTGTCAACCTGACAGAAGCCGTAGAACGCCACGAAGGCGGAAGCAGTATCGTTGCGGAAGTCAAGAAATTTGAAAAAGACGGGTCATTCAATATCGACCTCGGATAAAAGGAGAAAAGCATGGCATTCATCTATGATGACTTCATTGATGCCTACCCCGAATTCTCAGGACTCACCGCAAACGCAGTGAGTAATGTCGGGAACGTAGAGGATAGGATTCTTTCAGACACATTCTGGGGGGAACTACGGTGCCATGCTCTTCAACTGAGAACAGCGCACAGACTAGCGCTCCGATTCAATATCGGTAAAATCTACAAAACACTCAATATGCGCAACGGGGCCAGCTCGGCACAAACGACAAGCAAGTCGGCATCCAACGCAAGCCTGAGCGAATCTTCAGAACTTAACGCATTCGCACGAAGCGACAATCCAGTGTGGGCAGACTTCGGGCGCACAGAATACGGTCTGGAATATCTGCGCTTACTCGAAGAAGTAATGCCAGAAGGAAATGTCATACTAGCCAGGAGCGTTAAGGATGTTGTATGTTAGCGCAGTAACCACACAGAAAAAACCAAACGCATTCAAGAACCTGATGGACGCCGCCAAAGGACTGACAGAAAAGGGCGTCGTGGCAGGTTTCCCACGTGGGTACCTCAATACACCACACTACCAAAACGGAAGCAACGCAGGACCAAGTATCATCGATGTGGCCATCTGGAACAACTACGGGACCAACCACATCCCCCGGCGTGACTTCATGACCCCAGCGTCAAAGAAGTGGAAAAAGTTCTTCTCGGAATCGCTGGACACCGTAAGACGTGATATGCTGGACGACAAAGTAGATCCTGACCGGTTCCTAAAGGCCATGGGACAGAAAGGATCCGACCTCATATCAAAAGAAATCATAGCGCTGGACACACCGCCTAACGCACAGGCGACAATTAGAGCCAAAGGGTCAAGCAACCCATTGGTCGACACCGGCGATATGGCACGCTCAACAACCTGGCAAATACGGAAGGCAAATGAAAGATGAGCGACCTACCATTCGACTTCTCTGAAACGCTGGAAGCATTTGAATGCCCGGAAACCATAACCGCCTACGAGAAAGAAGGCGCATGGGTCGATGGCTACTGGAAAGAGGTGCAAGGACAACCAAGGGAAGTCAATTGCATACTCCTGAACGTGGACGAAAAGAAGCTGGAAATCCTAGCCGAAGGACGCCACATTGACGCCGCATACTGCATAATGTTTCCGGACGGTCAGGACGAGTTCTTCATCAACTACCAGCAGGACGACAAAATCCAAGCCAAGCAAACGTACGTCCTCATTGACGACTTTGAATACGTGGTAGTCAATAACCCCGAAACAAACAAGAACGCAGGGTTCAGATCATACTATGCCCTACGATATAAAAGCCCAGATGGGACAGGAGCCGGATCATGAGCCAGGTAGAAGTTATTAAGCAATTGTTAAGAAAAGCGGTGGAAACAGCCACAGGATGGATAACGATATTCGAACCAGCCAACGGACCGACACCAGCCAACCAATACTGCCTGATGACGCTCAGGGACATTGAAACGCTCCAAAGGGACGTGATACACTTCACGGAAACACAGGACGGATACACGGAACACCAGCGCCAAGAGTCAAGGCTCCGGTTCGAAATCCAGGCACGGGGAAACGGGTGCAAGGAAGCACTGCATGACCTCGTGGCATACCTGGACAGCTCGCTCAGGGAAATAGACTTGTGGCCCATAATCGGAAGCGGTGGACACGACAGCATCCAGGAAATAAGCACATACGTCAACGGGAAGATACAGCCCATAGCACTTCTTAACATTGACGTCCACGCAAAACTGCCAAGACAAAATCTCATCGAGTACATGAATAGTCTTGACATTACAACAAAAATAGGTAATAATATAAGCATAACAACAACAGTTCCAACGGAGGAGGAATCATAATGAAAGACTTTGCAAAATCAATCCGTGTCGGGAACGGGTACAATGGATCCGAGAATTTGACCCAATCCGAATACGAAGCAACGCAGAAAGTTCTCAAAAAATGGGAAGCCGAGAAAAAATCTGCCGAGGAAACTGTCAAGAAATACGAGAAAATGCTCGCTGACAATCCAACTGCTTCTGGATGGAAAGCCATCCTCGAAGGCGCCAAGTCCAGAATCAAGGAAGCGGACTCAAACATCGCCCAGCTCAAAAAAGAACTCGGAAATCGCAAAGTCGGGAACTCCTCCAAGTTTGATGCGCTGGAAAGCATTATACAGGAAGCTTCAATGTACGCAGAAAACGCATACAGGCGCCTGAACAGCCCGTATAGCGCAACGAATATCATAAGCGACCTCTCGCACTGCAAACAAGCCTGCGATATCGCCATAAAGCGTGCGCAAGAATACGACAAAGAACTTCAATCAAAAAGATAAGGAGTGAAAATGAAAAACTGGAGATTCATACAAGTCGGCAACGCAGAAAGCATGATTGAAAAAGAAATCAAGATCATCTACGAAGCCAACGGAAAAGACAGGGAAAAGGCCAAGGAATACATCGCCAAGAAATACCCATCCATCGCCCGCACAGGACAACTGGACCGTATCCTGGACGAAGTCGCAGGTGTTCCTGCCCGTTCCAAGAACGAATCCATCGACAAACAGGAATGGTCAATGTTCCAAGGTCTGAAGAAGGACGCAGAAAAAGAAATCGGGAACAAAGCAATTGTCCTGAAGGATGGAAACGTCTGGGTCGTTCTCTATGCTAACGAAACGAAATCACAGGAATTCGAATCTGAATCAGAAGCCCGTGAGTTCGCAAAAAAGGTCGGGAACAGCCTTCCACACGATTACCACAATAGATACCCAAGCGATCCTATCTATGCCGACATGAAATCATCCGCAACTCTGGAAGCCATCAAGAAAGAACCATGGCGTGTGTACGACATCATGGGAGTAGGCGACTCTCTGGCCAGGGAACGTGTATTCGAAATGATCGAGGAAAAATATAAAATCGACTATAATGACATATACGAAGCGTGGATGGGCCATAGCTGGGATAAAGCCGTTCAGAAAAAGAGCATGGAAGAAGCCAAAAAGCTCGCCCAGAAGCTCGGACTCAGATTTGGAAACAAAACAGGCAATGCCGACACGGTATCAGAATACAACGCTGAAATCCAACGCCTGACGAAGAAGGCAGAAGAACTTCGCCGGATGGGTCAAGGTCGTTCAGCCATGGAAATCGAAAAACAAATCGAAAAGCTCGGGAAGGAACTCCGTGAACTCGGGAATAAAAAATGCGGAAACGAAACCAAAGCCGAAGAAAAATTTGGGAAGGTCATGGGTGAATATGAAGAAGGAGCATTAAAAACGCCTCAGGGAAAGACTGTGACCGATCCTGCTCAAGCGAAAGCAATCGCATACAGCGAAGCCGACAAAGTCGACAACCTGAAGCGTGCTCGTAACGCCATGAATAAAAAGAAATAACAAAGGAGGAACAAAATGGCCGAAACACAAAACAAACTACCGATCTCTTTTGACGTTACCGTGTCCTTGTCCAAGGCACAGGTCGCTGTCGGAAAAGACATGACGACAATTTGTTTTTGCACACCTAACGTGGACTTCTTGCACGGGGATCGTGTGAAAACATACTTGACCGCCGATTCATTCAACAAAATCACAACCGCAGGAAGCTCAGTGTACTGGGCTGGACAAGCGTTCTTTGCCAAAAGCAAACGCCCACGCCAAATCGCTGTCGGTAAAGTATTCAGCTCCAACCAGGGCGCATACTTGCTCAGCGGTGGCGTTTCAAGCCTGACAACACTCGCCACAATCAGTGACGGTGCTTTCAATATCACAATTGACGGAAGCGTCCAGAACATCACAGACTTGGACTTCTCCTCTGTCACGGACATTGACGGAGTCGCCAGCGTGATCAACGCCGCATTGACAGGTGCAACCTGCTCTGTCTATCACGACAACCTGATCATCCGCACAACCACAACCGGAAGCGAAGCCACAATCAGCTACGCCAGCGCACCAGCCGCAGGTTCAGGAATCACTGACGTGTCCACATTGTTGGGCTTAACAGAAGCTACAGGCGCTTCCTATGCTGACGGATACACAGCCGGCACAATCGCCGAAGAATTACAAGCAATCGCAGATGCAGGAACCCGTGCAGGGTTGTTCTTCTTCGGTTGGGCATTGGATTCCTACTACCGTGATACCGAAGATCAATTGGCCGCCGCCAACTGGATCAACGGTCGCTCATTCCGTGCTGTCGGTGCAATGTGTACCAACAACGCCAATGCATACAACCCAGCGTCCAACGCAAACAACGGGTACAAAGCTACAGAACAAGGCTTGGCAGGAATCAACTATACGTATGACGACAATGCTCAGGTATATCCTGAAATCTCATACTTGGCCAACTTCTTGGCTGTTGATTACAACACCGAGAACAGCACAATCGCCGGTAAGTTCAAAGATGCTGACGGAATCGCCGCAGTGAACTTCCCCGACATTGAAACCAACGTCCAAACATTGAACGCACGCAGAATCAACACAATCACTGGCGTGGTCGGCCAAACACTGAAATACTTCCGTGAAGGCAACCAATCCAGCTCAGCCTGGTCAACGGACGGATGGGTAAACGTGTGTAACTTCATCAATGACCTGGAAATCGAAATCCTGAACGTCTTCCTGCGCAATAAGAAGGTCCCATACACACCAGATGGGCAGAACCTCTTAATTGCGGCCGCTTCGAAGATTTGCAACAAATACAAACGGAACGGTTCATACTCTGACGGAATGGAAGAAGACAGCACCAGCGAAACCGGATACAAGGTTATCCCTGCCTTTACCATTGACATTCAGGAAATCTCAGCCACGACATCTGCACAACGTGCGGCCCACATCGGCACACCAATGACGATCACGGTCAATGACGCAGGCTGGATGGGTTCAATCGCAATCAACGTTGATGTATTAGCCTAAAGGAGGAAACAATGGCAAGAAAAGAAATCTACAACCAACTCCACAATAAGGTCGTCTTCAACGGTATCTCACTGCAAGGATATGCAGATGGTACCTCTATTGAAGTGGAATATGTGGGCGGCGAAGTCGATATCACAGAAGGAACAGATGGCGGTGGGTTAAACATCGCAACCGACCAAGGGATGAGAATCCGGGTCACATTGCGTGAAACCTCTCCATCAATCGACGTGATAGAAACAGCCCGCTTGGCACAAAACCAGCTCAGCACACCAAATGTCGTGTTGTTGCAAACAGGTGCCGACGTGAAATACACGATCACAAACGCCTTGGTGTCCAAACCCGAAACCTTGACAACCGGGGACAAAACCCAAGGATCCGTACAATACACCTTTGTTGGAACACAAATCGTAACTGTCTAACAAGCAATGAAAGGGGAAACACATGGCTATGAAAGACATTCTCATTGGAGAAAAAAGATACAAGGTTGAAACACTCTCAGTCCTGGACTCAATAGACTTCCAACTCGAGTTCACAATAGGGCTGGGAGGCCTTGTTGGAAAAATCGGCGCCGCATGGGCCACAGCGCAGAACGGAAAAGAAGTAAGCAAGGACTTCCTCGACACTCTCTTTGACGGACTCAACGTGGAAACCATCAAGCCACTCAAGAAAACCATATTCAAACAGGTATTCACACCAGAAAACAAATGTCTGGCTGACGAAGCATACCTGCAAGAATGGTTCAGCCGGGAAGAAAACAAAGAGGATGTCTGGACAGTGCTACAAATGGGAGCGGTAACCTTACTGGGGGAATATACGCCGAAGTTCTTGAAGGAAATGATGAAAGCGGGACAGGAAAGGATTTCGGCAATTCAGACTCGCTTACCGTCCCAGAAAAGTACCGCAAAGAAGCAGTAGTCTACCTCCCACTCAAATACGGGCTGGTAACCTACAAAGAGCTGGCAGATGGAAGCCTATCAATGAAGGACTTCTATCGAGTCAAAAAACAGGCGGAATTCATGGCGTGGGTCGAAGGACAACAAATGAAGGTCGCCAAGAAAGAAAAAGATGAAGTGGAGTATTTTTAATGGCTGAAGCGGACGAACTCATCACATGGCTAGGATTTAAATTCAAGCCAGACGCAAAGCGGAACATAGAGTCCGCCCAGAAAAGCATTGACATGATCAAGGAAGGTGTCAGGAAAATTGGCACATTCTTCCTAGGCGCCAGCGGTGCCATCGGATACTTCACAAATGACGTCATGAAGGGCGCCCAGCAGATGACCGACCTATCCAGAAAGATGGGCGTGTCAACTGACGTGCTACAGCAGTGGAAATACGTGGCAGAATCATCTGGCCAATCCTTCGAAGGACTCATCGGCGACCTTGAACAGTTCAGAAAGGTCGGCATTGACGCAGTGAGCCTGTCCGGAAAGCTCGCAGGAATGAGTTCAAAGATCGCCCTGCAATACAAAGACAGGTTCGGAATCTCGGACGATATGTTCAACGTCCTGCGACAAGGACCAGCACAAATCAAAAAGCTCATGGCGGAAGCCTACGTCATACCGAGCGATAGCATAGAACAGACAGCCAAGTTCAACAAACAGCTCAATGCGGCAAAGAACACACTCATAGCAATGAAGAACGAAATCTTCATGGCGGTGTCGCCAACGCTGGTGGACTTGACCCAGAAGTTCAAAGACTGGATGAGCGTCAACAAAGAATGGATAAAATCCAAGCTCGTGGACATCATCAAAGGCGTGGCACTCGGGTTCCAGCGCTTCGTGGAAATAGCCGGGAAGGCGTTCGGATACCTGGTGGACATTGCAAAGGCAATGGGTCTGATAGGCGAAAACGCCCCGCAGGTAGAATCAGTGGCCAAGGTCGTGACGGGAGTCTTGCTCTTGTGGGCAGGCGGAAAGGTCGCCGCAGGGCTGACAACCGTATTTACAATCTTTAAGGGAATCTACGGGCTGTTTGCGTCCATAGCCAGCATAAAGGTCGGAGCCACAATCACAGCGTGGATGACCGGCATAAAAGCAGTGGGTGCCACCGTGATGAAAGTCCTCGGACCGTTGTACGCAATCCTGACGTCCGCATGGGAACTCTTCCAAGGATTCAAAAACGGGTTCTCAAACAGATTCGATGAAATCAAAGAAAACTTCTCATTCTGGGACTTGCTCAACCCAGCCAAGCTCGCTGTCCTCGGCGGAGGGGTCATCGGGGACAAGGTCGGCGACTGGATATACCGAGCAATAAATGGGGATCCTCTGCATCCAACACTTCCAGCTGGAATGGGCGTACAAGGAACAACCACAAACAACACAAACAGCGGGAACACCATAAACATTCAAATGCCATTTGATCAGGCAACGCAGTTCGTCAGGGATACAACCGGGGGAAGCGTAAACATTAACATGATGACATTAGCGCCAGGAGCATTCGGCGGTAACGTTCAATAGGAGGGATAATGGTAGGGACAACACTTATAGATTATGCAGTAAATAAAGCCCAAGGGATGTTTGTCGGGCTTATCTCCTGGAACATGGACGACATCAAGTCAGGCGGTGCCAAAGATAGCTTCACGGACAAGCTCCTCAACAAAATAACTGGTGGAAGCACGGGAAGAATCTTCGCAGACGTCAAAATCAGCGAAGCCCACAGATTCATGTCCAACGTGACGGAACAAACCATGGAAGACGGATCGGTCGTGAGTGAACACGTCATCCCACAGCCAGAACAAGTGACGCTCCAGATAGAGGAAACAAACAACACCATCGGGTCAAGATTCTCTGGCGGGTTCTTTGGGCCACAACAAACATTCGAAAAGCTTGTGGAACTCTGGGAAAACGCTGTCCCACTGACCGTCACGACACAACACAAACAATACACGGACATGGTCATAGCCAATATGCCAATGCTACACCGTGCGCCATACCGGAACGCCCTACAAATCAGCGTGGACCTACGAAAGCTCAGATTCACCAAGATGGAAGTCGTGTCCTACAAAGGAAAGACAGAAGGACTGACAAAGGCGGCGTCCAAGAACGTGTCCGGCGGAATGCAGATAGCAACAGATTTTCTAGGAGGGTAATATGCCACAGCTAATTCCATTCACAAATGACGGTTGCAGAACGATAGACATAGCCCTCGGGGATAATATGTTCCGTATGCGCACAAAATACCTGCCCTACACGAAAACATGGCTTCTGGACATCATGGACCAGGAAGACAACCCGATCGTGATGGGAATCGCACTCAACACGGGCGTGGACAACCTTGTCAAAGGAATGACAAAGATATTCGAAAACCAAACAATCAGGTGCATATCACTGGACGGGACGGAAAACAACACACCAGAAAGCCTAGGGACGTCCTGTGTGGTCTTGTATTACCCAGAAGGGGAAGAACCACCACAACTCTGGAAAGACAAAATGCTGGAGGACTAGATGGCGAAATACAACCGAGAACTCGTCTTTGAAATTGGACCGTTTGCCGAATGGGAAACCGTAAAGGATACCCAAGTCGGGATCAGAATCGTGTCCAACGGGAACATCGGAACACTCAAAGCCACACTCCACTGCCAGAAAAACATCCTGTCTGTCCCAAACAACGCCGAAATAAGAATCTGGAACCTGAAGTCCAGCACACGCCAAGCGTTCAAAAAGACAGGACTTTACATAAAAGCATACGCAGGATACGAGGGAGGATCACACGAACTCCTATTCTCAGGATCCATAGAAGCAACCAAAACGAAAAGAGTCGGCTCCGACATAGTGACCACGCTCGTCTGCCTAACTGGCGGAAGCAACCTCGTGCGAGCCACATTCACAAAAACATATGAACAGGGAGTTCCAGTGTCGCAGATCGTCACGGAACTGGCCCAAACAATACCGGGAATCGTCATTGACCCAACAAAGATAAACGTAAGCGGAACGATAGGGTACAAGGGATTCTCATATGCCGGGAGTACAAGGTACGGTCTTCAAAAGCTGGCCGACCAATACGGATTCTCCTGGAGCATAAACAACGGAACGTTCGTGGCCATGGACGATATGTTCGGACGCCCGTCAACAATCTTGCTGAACGCTAATTCTGGGCTGAAAGAAGTTTCCCCAAGAATGTTCGGAATTAATCAAGTTCAGGAAGGGGTGGATATTTCCAGCATTTACGTGCAGGGAATAGACGCCGGTCAAATCATTCGTGTGGTGTCGAGTGTGAGTCCAGAATTGTCAGGTAGCTATACCTGCCACACGATTGATTATGACCTATCCCCAAAGGAAAACCAATGGGATATGACCATCAACTCTTTCAAGGATATACCATGACCGATAATCGTTGCGTGACATCAATGGAACAAAAAATAGAAATAGACTTCTGGCGCAACGCCATGCGGCTCAATACCAGCATACCCGGAATCATCAACGCATTTGACAAAACAACAAACACCGTGAGCGCAACACCAGCCATCAAGGCGAAATACATAAATCCTGATACAGGGGACGTGTCATACATCCAATACCCAATGATAACGAAAATCCCTCTGGCAATAGCCCGTGGCGCTGGCGTACGCTTTACATACCCAGTGACACCAGGACAACCCTGCACGCTGATATTCAGCCAGCGCAGTATCGACAACTTTGTCCTAGAAGGAGCCATAGCCAACCCGGTGGAAGGAAACAACCCGATGACATCCATCATCCGTTGCATGGACCTGACGGACGCAATGTGCTTCCCAGGAGTCATCACAACCAAGGATCCAGTAGCTGACTACGCCACTGACGCAATTGAAATCAGAAGCGATGACGGAAAAGTAAAAGTTTCGGTTAAACAAGATTCATTGACATTGATGCAAGATTCTGCTACAATGACAATAAGTGGAGGGAACATAGAAATGACAGCCGGAACGATAAACATCACAGGAACGACAGCCGTGAACATTAAAGCCCCGGCAACCAGTGTCGGAGATGTGACCACCATCGACACAAAACCGTTCTTGCAACACATCCACACTGGCGGAACGATCCAAGGTAAGACAGGAGGGGTCGAATAATGGCAGGATACTTGGACATAGTAATTGACCCACATACAAACGACATCGGATACGAGGACGGGAAAGTAAAGTTCTGCACGGGGGAAGACGAAACAATCCAGCGTGTCAGAACGTGCCTGCGCAGAATCGAAGGGGAATGGTTCCTAGACACAAACGCAGGACTACCATACTTCGGCGGACAAATGCTCGGCGGGAAGGACCTAGAATACGTCAAGCTCCTCATCCGGGAAGAATTGCTACTCATCGAGGGGGTCAACAAAATAACGGAAATCAATATCCTCATGGACAAAGAAACGAAAGCAACGTCCGTCTATGTGGAAATTGAACTCAACCAAAACGTGTATAAAATAACGGAGGAAATATAATGACCACATTCGGAATGACACCAGAAGGGTTTGTCCCAAAAAGACTCGCAGACATTCTGGACAGCATTACAACAAAAGTCCAGAACATCAAGCACCCAGTGACAGGGGAATACCCATTCATAAACGAATCAGCCGACTCTGAACTCGGACAGTTCTCCCAGATCATAGCCGAGGAACTTTCCATTGTCTGGGAACAAGCATACCAAGCAAGCGTCCAGTTCAACCCGATCAGCGCCAGCGGGTCATCACTCCGTAGCCTTGTGCAAATCAACGGAATCACACCTTCATACGGTGCCAATACTGAAATCTCAATGACGCTCGGTGGAACCCCCGGTTCAGTTATCCCTAAAGGATCCTTGATAGCCAACCAAGCCGGGACGGAAGTATACGCCACAGTGGCAACCGTAACCATCCCAGCAGGCGGAACAGTAACCGTGAACGCCATCTGCACTGAAGACGGACCAAATGACCCATCGGCCAACACTATCATATCCATCCAAACGCCTGTAGCAGGGTGGAACTCCGCAACCAACACATCAACCGTGGCTGTCGGGGACGTAGCCGATACGGACGAAGAATTGCACGTCAAACAACAAAGAGCCACATCCGCCACCGCATACAGACAGGTGGACGCCATCATCTCTGGCTTAATGAACGTGGACGGTGTCCGATTCGCACGCCTGTACGTCAATAAAGAAACAACAACGGACGCAAGAGGAATCGCAGGGAAGACAATCGCACCAGTGGTCGTAGGTGGAACGGACGAGGATATTGCCAACGTGCTACGCCTTAAAATGGGCGCAACGGACAACACAGAAGGAAATCTTGCCACCCCAGTAACCTACACAGGACCACTCGGGGACACGCAGACAATCGACTTCTACCGCCCGATATCAGTGCCAATCTATATGGAAATAGACGTAACCGTGACGGACGGATCTGTCTGGACGCCTGACTCAGTGAATCAAATCAAACAGGCCATCATAGACTACGCAGAATACGACCAAAGCGGAACCTACGGATTCCCACCGGGAGGGGACGTCCTGCTCTCAAGGCTCTACACCCCCATTAACTCGGTGCCAGGGTTCTCTGTGACATCACTGACAATCGGAAAAACGTCAGGATCCTTGGCCGCAAGCGATATCACAATCGCCTGGAACGAAATAGCCACGTTCTTGGCAGAAAATATCACGGTCAACGTAAGCATACCATAAGGAGGGAAACATGGCATACTGGGCATTATTATTCACGATACTCGGTGGACTGTTCCGTAGAATGCTTGGGACAACCGTCTACATAGGGAAATTCAAAGTCCACAGAATCTACAAGCTCATCCTGCTCGTCCTTCTGTGCATGGCCATGTACTGGGCAGGCGGATCATTCCCAGGAAACAAAAGAGAATGGTTCTGCATGGCGTGGGCCATCGGATGGATGGTCAGATACAACAACCACACCCACGGGGACTACTTCTTCCTGGACGATACAAGCCCGGACGAAGAACGGTCATTCTGGGTCGGGAAAGTCCTGAAGCTCTTGTTCGGAAAAGGAAAGTATTACAACTTCGCCGGAAACTTCGTAGGGCTGACACTCGGATATCTGGTGCCGGCAGTGCTGGCAAGCCTGACAATGCCGAGTCATTACTTTTGGATCGCTGGGTTCACAGCCCCCATCGGATACGCATTGTGTGAACTCGGTCTAGGACGAAACGGAAGTACAAGATACGCAGAATACTTCAACGGGGCCATGATGTTCCTCTTGTTCTTCATAAACGTGGTGGCATAAATGGCGGAAACAGCATTAAGATTTGACGACATAACATTCGACCTGAAGAAGATATCAGAAAGCAGGATCCTGAGCCAATACTCAACTAGCCCACTGTACAAACTGCTTCTCGGGGTTTATACCAGTGAAATCCAGGAACTCTCGGACGCCATTGTGGAAATGATAAAGTGTCGGACTATCGCCAAAGCGCAAGGCAAAAATCTGGACACAATAGGCAATATCGTAGGATACAAACGGGCAATGCTGAACTTTGACACATCCTTCTGGTTCGCACCTGATGAAGCAGGATCGGCCCCGGACAACGGACACTGGTGGGTCAGGAACAGCCCGCAAGCCGAAACAGAACTCATGGACGATGAAACATATCGCAAATGGATATGGATGAAGATCCTGAAGAACCACAATAAGTTCTCGGCCAAACCAGAAATCGAGAACGCCATATACGAAGGAATCGGCGAAACCGTAGCCATCCAGCGCACTGGAATGATAGAACAGGATCTATACACGACAACCAGCATTTCAACCACGAATAAGAACCTGCTGGCCTATGTGACCGACACAACGCTCACGGACAACCAATATCTGTTCTCATATCCAGCGGCCACGAAGATCGACAACGTGACGGAAAAATAACTGGACTTTCAAAACAGCCAATGATATAATGAGGGGGTGGCTAGGGATTGCAACCCGAAAGGCAGAACCTTACTGCTTGCCACACAAATAATTTAAGGGCTTACATAAGGAGTAAGAAAATGACAACGTATGCATACCTACGGGTGTCATCGTTCCACCAGGACGAAGACAACCAAAGAACCGGCGTAGAAGCCAAAGCACAACAAATCAACCAACGGATAGACAAATACATCATAGACAAGGTGTCAGGGACGAAGGAACCGGACGAGCGCAACCTAGGGAAGCTACTGCGCCGAATCGGGAAGGACGACATCATCATAGTGTCGGAAATATCAAGGCTAGGACGGAAGCTGTTTATGATAATCCAGATCATCAACAAAATACTGGAAAAACAGGCTGTCCTCTATTCCGTGAAGGAAAACTTCGTGGTCGGGGACAACATCCAAAGCAAAGTGCTGATATTTGCATTCGGACTGGCCGCAGAAATCGAGCGGAACCTAATCAGCCAGCGCACGAAGGAAGCACTCCAGCTCAGGAAAGCGCAGGGGAAACATCTCGGAAGGAAGTTCGGAGCCAAGATAAACTTCAGGAAGCTAAACGATAACAAAGAAAAAATACTCCGATCCTACCAGAAAGGAATGTCCAAGGCGAAGCTCGCCAGGAAATACAAAGTGTGCCATAAGACAATCCGGAAGTACCTGAGAATATACCAGCAGGAAGGATAGAAGAACGTTTAATTTGCCAGAAATTGTAAACAGAGTTATTTCTGGTGCTGGTATAGCCCCTCCTGGTTCAACATCAGATGGTTCTTTGCCCAACATAACTGGTAGTTTTTGGAACGGATACAGAGGAGTTGTTGGAAGTACTGATGGATGTTTTGGTACGGAAAACTGGAATCGTTTTAGAGATTGGGGTGGACAAGGAAGTGTAAGTAATTTTGATGGTGCAAACTTTAACGCCAATCGTAGTTCGTCTGCATATTGGCGTACAGACAACCAAGTACACGCACGAAATGTAAAAATGTACTTCGTCATCAAATACTAGTACTTGATGACAGCACTCATACCTGACGACAGGTCGGCAACGATACCAGACTTAGTTGTTTCTGTTGTTATCCCAACATCTTTACCCAAAATATTGGATGAAGAACTTGTAGAATTATGCCCAACAGGAGTTCCATAAGATGTCGTTCTTGCATAAACACATCCACCATAAGAAGAATTTGTTGATGCGTGTAATCCCGTATTCATAGTTCCGTCTGTCAAACCCAAAGTCATCCCGTTTCCTTTACATGGAATAGTGCTTCCTATGAATGTCTTCCCGTTTGGTATATTGAACGTTGGTCTAATATTTTATACACATATTGCACTGGTGTTCGTATGTTATTCTGGCATTCAAGTCGCAATAATAAAAACTGCCAGATGAACTAGATGTTCCTGGCGTTGTGCTACTAGCATTCAAAACGACATTGTTTGTCCCAGAACCGTTTTTTAATAAAGTCCTGTATGATGTAAATGTGTCATCTCTTGCAACAAGAGGTGTTAGTGTGTATCCGCTTTGAACTTTGTCCAAAAACACTATCGCATTTTGCTTCGATTCCTTGTATTCAAAAACGGGAAGATTGAACGTTCTTCTATCCTTCCTGCTGGTATATTCTCAGGTACTTCCGGATTGTCTTATGGCACACTTTGTATTTCCTGGCGAGCTTCGCCTTGGACATTCCTTTCTGGTAGGATCGGAGTATTTTTTC
>Ga0310786_10001186_pt1 | contig 41911 bp, 27 predicted proteins | sample AusTroGonzalo_MG_FD_203881 | JGI IMG/M metagenome (GOLD analysis project Ga0310786, IMG submission 203881) | Bovine rumen microbial communities from tropical cattle in Woodstock, Queensland, Australia - Gonzalo_03 (v2) (version 2) | ecosystem: Host-associated > Mammals > Digestive system >...
AGGTGATGGAAACCCCCTCCAAGGTCCCGAACTCTTCGAGTGCAATCTTTTTGAGTATTTCGTACATGACACTTCATATAGCAAGAAGCGTGCCAAGGGCATGAGGGCGATTCTCGAACGATTGGAGCAACGAGAAAATACGGCAAAGCCCGGTAGACGATGGCGGAAGTCATCCCTGCCCAGTATGGGCGTAAGTCAAAAATTGATTAGTGGTAGTCATTTTCTGACGTGTGCATCGGGTAGTTGTCTCTTGGTCCGTCTTTTACCAAGCGTGAAATCAAGTGTCACATTGACATCATGCGAAATTTATAGTTTAATATGAACCAAAACCGACGAAACAGGTTCAAGGAATCAACTGGGCGCTGAAGGAGGACAAATTGAAAAAGAGCTATTGGAAATTCGCGTTTGGTGCCGCATTGGCGTGTCTTGCGCCGGCGGCGCTTGGAGGGATTGATCGTGCGATCGATTTTTCCTCTGAGGCGAGCCGCGGGCGGCAGTTGGCGCACGAGGGCGTGTCGCATCGTGTCGGATTCGTGCCGAATGCCGGTTCTGACGGCGGATGGGCGTATGGCTATGCGATCACCAAAGAGTGGAGCGAGGAGCTTCCGGAGTGGCCGAGCGTCGATCTGAAGTCGGATGTCGCGGACTGGTCGAAGTACGACCGCCTTGTCATAGACGTCGTGAATGATGCGCCGGGCGGCGATGCCCTCGGCCTTCTCATCGCGGCGCCGACAGGTCGTGTGCAGAACGGGCTTGCCGCGCGCAGGCTTTATCTGCCGGATCACGATTACCGCCGTTGGACCGTGCCGCTGGACAATTGGCCGGCGACGATGGACGCGCATGCCGTGGGGCGCATTCATTTCTACTCGACGCGACCCGTCAGCGCCAATGCGCTTCTGAGCGGATTCTACCTGCTGAAGCCGGGCGAAGAGCCGCCGCCTGTCGCGGAGCGTTTTCTGCGCGAAAAGGTCGAACCGGCGCGTGAGAAGGGGCGGCTCGCCGCAGAGGCGCGCCACCAGCGGGCCGTTGACGACTTTGCGGCGAAATGCCGCGCGGCCGGACAGGACGGAAAAGACGCATGGTTCGGCCGGGCTTCGTCGATGGTCCATGTCCGGCCACGGGCGGACATCGATGCGCATGTGAAGCCGGCGGATGCGTTCGCGCTTTCCGTCGCGCGCGGCGAATATGCGTCCGTTCAGGCGGTGGTGATGCCGAATGGGCGAGACCTTGAGGATGTTCGCATCGAAGTCGGCGAACTTACGAGGGAAGATCAGGGATTCCTCGACTGGTTTCGTCCGTCGCCTGTTCTGTCGCCTTCGTCCTTCAAGACTGCGCCTGTCGGTTACGTCAGGACGGAAAACCCGCCGCCATATGGCATCGGCGTAAATGTATCCACAAACCTGCCGGGAGGCTATTTCCGCACGAAGCGCCTTGCCGGAACGGGGTGGTGGGCAGATCCGATCTTGGACTGGCTTGACCGGGCGACAGTGTCGGGTGACGATGTGCAGAGCTTCTGGGTGAGGTTTCGGTGCCCTGAGACGGCGCGCGCCGGAGTGTATCGGGGGGTGTTGTCCGTCGTCTGGAAGGGTGGACGGCGTGAATTCCCCCTGTCTGTACGCGTCTACGGCTTCTCCATGCCGAAGACGAGTTCGCTGCCGTTGGCGCTGACGTTCATGCCGGCGTCGAACATGCATAGGGAGAGTGCGGAAAACGCCCGCGCCGCGCAGGCCGTGCGGACCGACCCGGAATCGCCAATCAACGTCTGGAAGCGGCATGCGGCGGAGTGGACCGATTTTCTGTCCGAATACTTCGTGACGGTCGATTCGCTCTACCACGGCGGCAATCGTGTGAACTGGGAGGCGCTGCTGCGCCAGAAGGAACAAGGGCGTCTCGGAATATTCAATCTCGGCTACTGGAACTATCCCAAGGATCTTACGGAGGAAGGCCGCCGCAACTGGCTCAAGAATACTCGCGCGAAGCTGGACGCGCCATATGCGAAGGCGAAGGAACTTGGCCTTCTGGATCGCGCCTATCTGTACGGGTGCGATGAAGTGCTGGAACAGTATTTCGACAACGTCAGGTGGGCGGTCGAGGAGTTGAAGAAGGCTTATCCCGGCGTGCCGCTCATGACGACGGCGGTGGATGAAAAGCTCGGCGTGGGCACGCCGCTCTCGGGGATCGACTGGCTGACGTTGACGACTACGCGGATCGTGACGCGCGTCGGGCCCGAACAGGTTGCCCGTTCGCGGGCCGCCGGCCACAAGGTCTGGTGGTACGTCGCGTGCAACCAGCGCGCACCATACGCCAATTTCTTCGTGGAAGGTCCGCCGCTCGAGGCGCGGGTATTGATGGGGGCGCAGGCGATAAAGTGGCGGCCTGACGGATTCCTCTACTATTACCTCTCGATGTGGAACGGGAGGCGTCCGATATCGGGCACTTCGACGTTCACGGACTGGGATCCGCGCAGCTACACCAATTACCATGGCGACGGCAGCCTCTTCTGCTGTGGGCCGGACGGCATTCCGTGCGCGACGATACGCATTGAGAACTTCCGCGACGGAATCGAGGATTACGAATACGCCAGGCTATACGAACGGGCGACGGGGCGCACATGCGAGGTGCCGCCCGAGGTCTGCCGCGACATCGCCCAGTTCACGGACGATCCCGAGGTCATCGAACGCTGGCGCGCATCGATGGCCGAAGCGATCGAGAAGTCGTTGTGACATCACGCGAGCGCGGTTCATCGGCATGGCGCGGATGCGCCTAGACGTTCTTTCCCCTCCAGGCGCTGGGCGACATCCCGTACCGCTTTTTGAAAAGGATGTTGAAGTTGACGGGAGTCCCGAATCCAGACGCCCATGCTACCTCTGCGATCGTGCGGCGCTTTTCCCTGAGAAGGTCCAAGGCGGCCTGCATGCGTGCCGCCTTGATTTCGTCTCGTATGCTGTGCCCCATGGTACTGCGGAACATTTTTTCCATCATCCTCAGCGAGACGCCGGTTTCCGCCGCCAATGTCGAGACGGATATCTTCTCTGCCAGATGGTCGGATATGAATTGCCTGATGTGCGACGTAAGCCAGTGGGCGGCACCGGCGTCCAGCGTTGACTTCCGCTCGATTATCTTCAGCGCGCCGAAGGTGATGGTCTTTTGCGCGCGACGTTTCCTGTGTTCAAGTAGCTGATGCAGGGATTGGGCAGAGGAGTATCCGCAGCCGCGGAAGTCCGGCAGTATGCTCGACGTTGCCGTGTCGCCGGTCTCGCAGAGCGGTTCGTTGTTGTCGACGCCCAGAACCGACAGTTGCTGCGGGACCGCGAAATTCATTTTGCGGCAGATGTCGACGACCGTCTGCGCTTCGCTATCTGAATAGGTGAAGACCCCGCATGGGCGGGGGAGCGAGGCGAGGAAGTCTGCAAGATACTTTCTGCCGTTGCCGCCACGGTCGCGAGGCTCATGGATGCGGCAGTCACCGCCCATTTTGCGGAAGTGCCTGCAGAAAGCCTTTCCGCGCGTCGCCGATCGAACGGCTTCGTCTGCCAGCGTTGTGCCGACATATGCGGCGAATTCGAATTTGCGCTTGTGGAAAAAGGCGGCGGCGGTCCTGCCGATGGCGTCCTCGTCAAGCCGCAGGCGAATGTTCGGCGTGAATCCCCATTCCCAGCTGAATCCGTCGACGGTCACGACCGGCACGTTCAAGCTGTTGGCCGGGTATATTCCCGGAGGCAGCTTGCATTGCAGGATCACACCTTTGGGACGGATGTCCAGTAGTGCCTTGCGGACTTTCGCCGGCGACATCGCATGCGGCTGCACGAGGAATGGCTCCCAATTCGTGAAGCGGGCGATGTAGTCGAGCGCGCCGGCGATGCGATCGCACGCCGCCTTGCACGATGTCTCAAAGACAATCGCGATCGGCTGTCTGGAACTCTTGTCCTTCATCGAATGACAGTATATCATAATATTCCGCCTGTCGCCAATGCCAATTCGCAATGCTTAAACTAAAAATTTCGTTTTGTTTAACAGACGGCATTGGCGTAAATGATATAATGAATTAGATATTTTCGCGGAAATCAGAAAGGATCACTATGAAAGACATCAAGAAACCACTTGACGGGAAGTCGGATGCGGGCTGGTGCGCCGCGCTTGCGGGCATTGCATTTCTCGTCGCGCCTTTCGTATCGTCCGCCAAGACGTGCGTCTGGAACTCCACGACATCCTCGCATGGATGGAACGATACGACGCATTGGGTGGACGGAAATGTACCGGCGGACGGCGACGATGTGGTCATAAACCATTCTTGTTTCTTTGATATGCCCAATGGCGTGCGGCTCCGCTCGTTGACGTTCGTCAAGCCCGATTCGGGTGGTATCGCAATCAACTGCGGATATAACTACAAGTTGGGATTTCTTGGGGAAGACGGCGTGACGAACATCTGCTACAAACTTGACGGCTCGCCGGCATTCAACGTGAACCTCAACGTGCAGATCGAACTTTCAGGGGCTGTCGTCGTAGATGTGCCGGCCAATGCCACGGTTTCGTTTCCGCAGACTGTTTCTGATGGCGAGACCTCCGGCTCAATCACGTCGATTGGCGGCGGGACGCTGGAGTTCAAAGTCGACAACACATTCACGGGTGGCGTAACGAACAACAGTTGCGGAAAGCTCGCCACGTTTGCCGGGTCCGGCTTCGGAACAGGGAAAGTGGTTTTCGGCCCCGTCTCCTGGACGAACAACACGTATTACGGAATGATTGATTTCAAAAACACTGCCCCCATAGTCGTGCCGAACGTTTTTGAGCTTCAGGGCTCGCGCGGAAGATTCCAGGACGGGGCGGAGAACAGAAATTATCTGTCGCCGGCGGTATGTGTTGGCACTGGCGACGTGACGTTCGACTCCAACATCGTCATTCACGGAAATAGATGCGACCGGGATTCTGCCACGGGGTTGTACAGTGCGTTTAGGATGATTCCCACTTCGTCATCCCAAGCTGCGGCCACGTATACGTTCAACGGCGATTTCTACAATGCCGACGACTACAATCCGAAGATCGAGCTGATTTCGGGGGCTGGCTCGTCGATCATCTGCAACGGCAAGGTGGCGAGCAATGCGGGAAGAGCGGGCGCAAGCGGCTCGTTTACGGCAAGTGCCGGCGGAACAGTGGAGTTCAACAAGGCCGGCGGCAGTCCGGGTAACGTCCAGGTGAACAACTACACGCTTGATCTCAACGAGGCGAACATGTTCGGAACGTACAACTGTGCCTTCGTTTTCAATGGAAACGATGCCACGAAGTGCATCGTCGATCTCGGCGGATACGAGCAGAAGATATGGCACGTGAAAGGCGCCGGCATCGTGAGAGGCGAGGCAGGTTCTTTGCTCGAAGTGCGACACTCCGGCGAAATGAGTTCAGGGGTCGGGGCCGTAAAATTCTCGCTCAATGACGGGGCGTCTGTCAAGTTCGCTTCTACCGACATAGGTTCTTGTCACACGAACGACTGGACGGGAGGCACATGTACGAGCACGGGCGTCGTGGAACTGGCTCGCCAGCAGGAAGTCAACGACAAAAGCCCCCTCCTCGATTCGCGTCTCAATCTCAGAGGGGCGATGTCGCTGCCGAACATTTCGGAGATTCGCGTCGGGCCGAGCTGCTGGCTAGACGTGGGGTCTGACGTGGAGATAAACCACAAGGTCGCGTTGACCCTGACCGACGACGGAGACCAGAAGGCGAAGATCGTCATTCCCGCAAACAAGACCGTGTGTGTCGATTCCATCACCTTGAACGGCGTAACATTAGGCGCGGCCACATATACAAGCGCGTCATTGCCGAACAATATCGTGGGCGACGGCAGTCTGGTTGTAGTAAGCAAACGAACGGTGATCCTCTTCCGATGAACGGCGGCGGAGGAGGTATCTCATGACGGCTACCACGTTGATTTCAAGCGGACTCCTCGTTGCGTTTGCTCTGGCGGCGCAGGCAGGGGAGCGGCATATCGCCTATCCGGCGCGCGTCACGGCCATGCCTCAGCTACGTGGTGTGATGTTGCCGATGAAAGACGTGACGGAAGACGACTTCAGGACGCTTCACGGGTGGGGCGCGACGATCGTCCGGTATCAGATGGTCTGGCCGAAGTCCGCATGGAAGGATCTCGATCCCGACCGCGATGTCGCGGAGATGAACGTCCGGTTCGGCACGTGGCTGGACGGGCGGCTGGATCATCTGGAGACGACTGTCTTGCCTCTGGCGAAGAAATACGGCATGAAAGTCTGCGTCGATCTGCACACGGCCCCCGGCTACAGATATTCAAAGGCCATCGGTCCCGTTCCTGAAGGGCGCAACGGCGAGTTCCGCATGTATTACGTGGAGGGGTATCGCAAGGCGTTCTGCGACAGTTGGCGCAAGATAGCGACGCGCTTCAAGGGCGATCCGTCCATATATGGATTTGATCTCATCAACGAGCCGGTGCAGAATGCGAGACTTCCGGTCGGCTATTGGGAAATCCAGCAAATGGCCGCGCAGATCATCCGCGAGATCGACCCCGTCACATCCATCGTCGTCGAGGGGAACCACATGGACAATCCAGACGGGTTCAAGGAACTGCGTCCGATCGGTCTTGACAATGTCATCTACCAGGTTCACATGTACATGCCGTTTCTTTTCACGCATCAGGCGGTTGGCGCCGACAACGACTGGAAAATTCGTGCCGCGTATCCAGACGCCGAGCGCGGATGGGACAAAATGCATTTGCGCCATTGCCTGCGGCACGTTCGGGAGTTCGAGAAGCGGCACGGTGCCAGAATCTACGTGGGGGAATTCAGTGCGGTTGCGTGGGCGAAGGGGGCGGAAACCTACATCCGCGATTGCATCGAGCTGTTCAACGAGTACGGCTGGGACTGGTCGTATCATGCGTTTCGCGAGTGGGAGGGATGGTCGGTGGAACACGAGTGGTCCGACAAGTTCAATACGAAACCCGTGCCGTCAACGGACAATCCACGCATGCGTGCGCTGAAGAACGGCCTGAAAGAGAAGCCTGTGGCGAAGGCCGGGGAATGCAGGATCGACGTGGATTTTGCGACGTCCGCAGGGCCGGTGAAGGCGATGCATGCCGTGGGGCAGCCGCCGCTCCTCGGGCACGACAACACGTCGATGTTTCACTACCTGAAAGAGGCGGGCGTGCCGTATTCGCGCCTTCATGACGTGGGGGGCGCTTTCGCCCGCAACGTTCTGGTGGACATTCCGAACATCTTTCGCGACTTCGAAGCGGACGAAAACGATCCGGCAAGCTATGACTTCGCATTTACGGACATCCTCATCAACGAACTCGTGAAGAACGGCGTGGAGCCGTATTTCCGCCTGGGCGTGACGATCGAGAACTCGCGGAAGGTGAAGGCGTATCGCATCCATCCGCCCAAGGACTTCGCGAAGTGGGCGCGCATCTGCGAACACGTGATCCGCCACTACACTGAGGGATGGGCGGACGGTTTCCGGCACAAAATCACTTACTGGGAAATCTGGAACGAGCCGGAAAACACGGAGAATCCCGACACCAACCAGATGTGGACCGGAACGTGGGACGAATACTGTAGGCTCTACGAAACGGCCGCCAAGCATCTCAAGGCCAAGTTTCCGCACTTGAAGATAGGCGGCTACGGCTCGTGCGGATTCTATGCCATCGTCCCGGGAAAACGGATCACTCCGCGCACGGTGTACTTGGTTGACTGCTATACGAACTTCCTGAAGCACGTCAAAAAGACGAATGCCCCGCTTGACTTCTTCTCGTTCCACGCCTACTCTAAGCCCAAGGATGCAGTGTCGCAGACGAAGTGGGCGATTGACACGCTACGTTCATATGGTTTCAGCGATACTGAGACGTCTCTTAACGAATGGCATCCCGGCGGCGGCATCAACATGCTGGGGACCGCCGAGCAGGCCGCGGAGATATGCGCGGAGATGATCGGTCTCCAGCAGACGGAACTTGACAACGCCATGCTGTACGACGCACGGTGCGGCGTGGGTACGTATTCGCCGCTCTTCAATCCCCTTACGTTCAAGCCGCACAAGGCATATTACGCGCTGAAGGCGTTCAATGAATTGTACAAACTGAAGAATGCCGTGAAAGCTGCTTCAAATGACGAAGACGTATGGATTCTGGCCGCCTGCGATGGCGTATGCGCAAAGGTGCTGGCCGCCAACACATCCAATGTGCACAAGACAGTTTCGTGGAATTTGCACGGACGTTCGCTGAAGTCGATGACCCTGACGGACGCGACGCACGATTTCGAGAAGATAGAGCCGCAAGGCACACTGCCGCCGCATAGTTTCGTCGTGTTTGAGATTGCGGAATAACACGCTCTCATGTACGACATGAGGGACGTCGCGAGCGCGGCAAGCGGACATCAAGACGATACAACGCCCACAATGGTCGGACTGGCGGGGATCGGACCCGCGACCCCAACATTAAAAGTGTCGTGCTCTACCAACTGAGCTACAGTCCGAAGTGAGGTCGAAGACGCGAAATAGTATATCAAATTCTGGCCGATATGCAATCCTCAATCGTCGCACATGGCACAATCGGTCTGATTTTGGTAAAATATTCTCGCCGCTTGAAAGGAGCGCGCATCACATGAAAGACCTCAAAGAAGCATACAAGACTATCGAGGCGGACCACTTCGCCCCACACATGGAAATCTCGTTCATCGACGGAGCGTCCCGCACAACGCTCTGCTACGACAAAGTGACCTGGAACATAGGCGGCGAGGAGAAGGGGCTGAGATACGGCGAGAACCCCGGCCAGGAGGCGGCGCTCTACAAGCTCGTCAACGGCAACCTCGTGCTGGGCGACGTCGAGACCATCCTCCCCGGCCGCCATCTCGCATCGACCCCCGAACTTCTCCAGAGCGGCAAGCATCCCGGCAAGACGAACGTCACAGACACCGACAACGCCCTGAACATCCTGCGCTACCTCATGGACAAGCCGTGCGCAGTGATCGTCAAGCACAACAATCCGTGCGGCGTGGCAATGGCAGACACTCTCGCCGAGGCGTATTTCCGCGCAAACAAGGCCGACCGTCTTGCCGCCTTCGGCGGCGCGATCGCCCTCAACCGCGACTGCGACATGGAGACGGCCAAGCTCATCGTCGAGAACTACGCGGAAGTCGTCGTGGCGCCAGACTTCGCACCCGGCGTGATGGACCTTTTCGCGACAAAGAAGAATCTCCGCGTGTTCCGCATCCGCAACATGGCACGTCTCGCGGATTTCGTGGCGCAGACGGTTGTCGACTACAAGTCTCTCATCGACGGCGGCATCGTCGCGCAGATGAGCTTCGTCGCCAAGGCCCGCAAGCCCGAGGACTTCATCCCCGCGTACTGCAACCGCAAGATAAAGGTGAAGGTTGAAGGTGAAGGTGAAGAGGTGCGCTTCGAGGAACACAAGATCAAGCGCCTCCCGACGGAGAAGGAATATGCGGACCTCGTGTTCGGCTGGCTCGTCGAGGCGGGCGTCACTTCGAACTCCGTGCTGTACGTGAAGGACGGCGCCACAGTGGGCATCGGCACCGGCGAGCAGGATCGCGTGGGCGTGGCCGAGATCGCGCGTGACAAGGCGTACACAAAGCATGCCGACTGGATCGCGTGGGAGAAGTACGGCAAGCCGTACAACGACCTGCGCCTCGTGTTCGGCGAAGAAGACGGCGCCAAGAAGCAGGCCGAGATCATGGAGCAGACTCGCGCCGAGAAGGGCGGCCTTCCCGGATGCGCGATGGTGAGCGACGCGTTCTTCCCGTTCCGCGACGGCGCCGAGGTCGGCATTCGCGAAGGCATCACTTCGATCGTCCAGCCCGGCGGCGCGATCCGTGACTGGGATGTGATCGACTGCTGCAACGACGCAGGCGTGGCGATGGTGTTCACGGGGCAGCGCAGCTTCCGCCACTGATGGCCTTTCTGCCCACAGCCGTCTACACCGCTTGGCGCGGCTATGCCTGGACCGCTCTGCCGCCGGGCCTGACCCGCGAGGATCGCGACGATCTGTATCAAAGGGCCGCGGCGCTCAGACCCGACTTCCCGTCGGCGGACGATGTGCGGCAGGGCGTGGTGACGAACGGCAATGTGGGCGCAGTGTTCAGAGTGTGGAATGTTCCGTCCTGGGATGCGGACGGACGTTCCGCCGATTATTTCGCGTTTGCCTATTTCCCCGTGACGGGGGAGGTCTCGGAGGATGGCGTCGCGCGGCTCCTCGAAGATCCGTTCTTCCACATACCCGAGCGAAACCCTCCGGAGATGGTCCGTTGGCGAGGCGGGAATGTCGCGCCGATGGGGCAAGAGGCCGCATCCGGGAAGGCGTCGCCTGTTGACGCGCGTTTCGCAGAACTGCTTTCGCGCTACGTGGAGCGGGGAAAGAAAATCGATTTGCTCGAGACTAGTGCGGACGAGTACAAGCGTCGCTGGCTGCATGAGTCGAAAAAATGCCGATGGTGGATGATGGCGTCGATTCTGCTGTTCTTGCTGGCTGTGTCCATCGGGCGGCTTCTGGCGCCGTGACGGCGATGCGAAAGGAAAGTGAAGAATGAGCAGAATAGCGGTAGTAGGGTGTGAGGCGAGCGGCAAGACCGTTTTCATGGCGGCGCTCACGGATCATTACAGGCGTGCAGACGTGGCAGGATGCGCTCTCGTGCCGGAGAATGCGACGGCGAACAAGTTCTCCGCATACTTGCATCGCTCCATGCGCCAGCTGCGCCAATGGCCATCTGCCACGAATCCCGATGAGACCCACCGCATGGCCTGGACGCTGCGGCGCGGCGGCGAGACGCTTGCCGAGATCGAGATGCTGGAGTTCGGCGGCGAAACGTACCGTGCCGCGTTCCGCGAGGATTCGGTGCCCGAATCGCGCCGCAAGGCGGTGAACGAGCTGCTCGATTATCTGAAGGGCGCGGACTTCATAGTGACGCTCGTTTCGCTTGCGCATGTGTTCGAGGATCCGGCCTCCGTTGACGCGGACGGCTTTGCGCGTTCCGTCGAGGCGGAATGGGCCACGCGGAACCTCATCAAGTTCATCGCAAAAGAACTGCCGCCGAACGTCAAAATGGTGATCGGCCTCACGCAGGCAGATCGTTTCGCCGACCGTCTCGCCGCCGTTGGCGGTCCGGCGGAGGCGCTTGCCGAGTATTGGCCGGGAGTGCGCGCCGCCGCGCCTGAAGTCCCTGTGCTGGCCGTCGCGTCCGTGAGCGCGACAGATTCCGCAGGCCTTCCGGTCGAGGGCTACAGCACCGACGGCATACTGCCTGTGATGCGCGAATTCTCGCGTCATGCATTCGGCGATCCGATGGCGCTTGAGGTTGGCGCGCGGAGTCGAAACAAGCCGGTGCAGGACGGAGAAAAGCCTGTTGCGCGGCATGGTTCCGGCATGGTGAGGAATTTGCTGCTCGTGGCTTTCGCGCTGGCTGCAGTCTGCGCGGTCCACAGGTCGTTTGACAAACGCGCCGAGCGGGAACTGGAAAAGACAGATACGGTCGTCTCCACGAACGCTCCTGCAGTTGAGGCCGAGGCGGCAAAGCTCGATTTCGAGAAGGACATGGCCGGATTGATGTCGGCCCTGGATGCAGAGGATGTGGAGAAGGCGCGGAGACTGTTGGAGAAAATCGAAGCCTCGGGGCGTACAACCCCGGACGACAAGAAGAAGGTCTCAGCGGCGCGGAAATCGTGTTCCATCCTGGAGAGGGCTTTCGACGGCGAAGCGGCGGCACAGGCGGAGCTTGCAGAGGCGTACTACGGCGGCATGGCCTTGATAAAGAAGAACATTCCGCGCGCGCACCTGTGGTTTACGATCGCCGCAAACTCCGGGTATGCGAAGGCGCAGCTGGCGTTGGCCGTCATGTACGAGGAGGGACAGGGCGTTAGGGCGGATGCTGCCGAGGCGAGGTCGTGGTATCGCAAGGCGGCCGAGGGCGGCGAGGCCGATGCGATGTATCGCGTTGGCGTCGATAGCTATTCGACAAACGCCACTGCGCAGGAGAAGGCCGAGGCAAATCGCTGGTTCCGCAGGGCGAAGAAGGCCGGCTCCAGGATCCCCAACCTTGATGACTGGATCAAGATAACGGATGCCGCCGGCGAAAACGGCGGAAATTGATTTCATTCTTGTGTGTGCACGCGGATTGTGGTAGAATACAAGGCGGTGCTTGATAATAGGAGTCCAATATGAAATGTACGTTCAAAATGCGCAGGATGCCGTTCTTGGCAGTTGCGGCGATGGCGGCGGCGGCGTGTGCCGCGCCCCTTGAGATAGGCGAGGCGTTTTCCGACGCGTCGTTCTGGAAATCGAACCCCGTAATGTTCGTCAAGAAACATCAGGACAACGGCTTCAAGTTCACGGACGAGAATCGCGAGGGCGCTGATTCTCGCCTCGGGGGCGGCGTGACATGCTTTGGGCTCCCTGTATATGAAAGCCGCATCGCATTCGACGGCAACAACGGCATCTCGCGCGTCGAGCTGATGCTTTACACCACGGCCGGCACCGAGAGGCGCAGCGTCATCGATCTCGGCGACGGACGCAAGAGGATAAGCCAGGAGAGGCAGGAAGAGGCACCGATCACCCGCGACCAGTTCGTGGACATAATGAAGAAGGTGCGGGCGGAACTTACGCCGTCGGGCGGCAAGGCGCCGCAGCAGGTCGCCGAGAATCTCCATATGCGCAATGTCGTCCAGAAGTCGCAGACATGGCCGAAGACGGACATGCCTTCCGTGGCCACGCTGACATGGAACTACACGCAGGAGGGCAAGAAGGCGAACACCTTCAAGCCCGGATTCGTCCGCCTCGTCGTCGAAGGTCCGGCCGCCCTTGCGCAGGCGAAGTCTTCGGGGGGGGCCAACGCCAAGAAGTTGGCGAAGGGCACGAAGTCGATAGTGGACAACGTTGTGCGCGATCCGCGCGGCGATGTGTTCATAGACAACGTTCCAATGGTGGACCAGGGGCAGAAGGGCTACTGCGCGGCGGCGACTTCGGAACGCGTGCTGCGCTACTACGGCGTGAGCGTGGACGAACACGAGATCGCCCAGGCGGCGGGAACGTCAGCCGAGGAGGGAACGACTTCGAAGGGGATGAAGGACTCCGTCGCTGCCGTGGGAAAGAAGTACAAGCTTGCGACCGTCGTCACATACGGCGACTTTGAAAAGCCGGTCGAAGAGCGCATAGACGGCCTTTTGAAGGAGGCCGCGAACTACAACAAGGCCGCGAAGAAGCTCAAGAAGAAGGAGATCACGGAGGATGTGTTCGTCACACGCCATGGAAACATGATGACGTTCAATCCTAGGGCGCTTGACGAGGCCATGGATCCGGAAGTCCTTCTTGAGATGAAGGTGAACGGTTCGCAGAAATCGAAGTTCAAGAAATTCATGGCGGACATTCACCAGCAGGTGGACAAGGGCATTCCGCTTTTCTGGGGATTGACGTTGGGCATCTATCCCGAGGCGGACATACCGCAGGCGCGCGGCGGCCACATGCGCCTCATAATAGGCTACAACGACAAGAAGGGCGAAGTGCTCTACACCGACACGTGGGGCAAGGGTCATGAGCTCAAGCGCATGCCCGCAGACTGGGCCTTCACCGCTTCGCACTGCCTCATGTACATGAAGCCGCTGCGCTGACCAAAAGGTGCCAAATGGGCGTGTTCGAGTTCTTGAAGCGCGAAGCGTCTGCGGCCGAAATATGATATAATATACGCCGCACATGAAAGACATAGCTCTCGTTCTCGTGACGGTATTAGGCGGCCTAGGCATATTCCTCCTAGGCATGAAGCATCTTTCCGAAGGCTTGCAGGCTGTCGCAGGCCGCGAACTGCGGCGTTTTATGGCGCTTGCCACCACTCATCGCGCCGCAGGTGTGGGAACCGGAATAATATCGACCATACTGGTGCAGTCTTCCTCGATAATCACGGTAATGCTGGTGGGTTTCGTGTCGTCGGGGCTTATGACCCTCCAGCAGGCGATCAACGTGATAATCGGCGCGAACGTGGGTACTACGGCGACGGTATGGATCGTCGCATTCGCGCCTGATCCGCAGGTCTTGGGTCTGATAGGCCTTGGGCTTGGCGGCATGATGTACTTCTTCCTGAGGGGCGAGCGCTTCCACAATCTTGGGCTGGCCATTCTCGGGCTTGGGCTGGTTTTCCTTGGCCTGTACTTCATGGGCAAGGGTGTTGGACCGATACGTCAGAACCCGTCCATCCAGGCAGCCTTCACGCGGATGGACGCCACGACGATAGGCGGCGTTGCGCTCGTGGCCCTGGCTTCGGCGCTGTTCACGGCCGTGATCCAGAGCTCCGCAGCGTCCATCGCGATCGCGATGACCCTTGCTTCCCAGCAGCTGATCACATACGAAATGGCGATATCCGTACTTTTCGGCGCAAACATCGGAACGACCATGACCGCGTGGCTTGCCGCGATCGGCGGCACTGCGGCGGCGAAACGTACCGCGCTTGCGCACACGCTTTCCAATGTGATTGGCTCGATGGTGTTCTTGCCGTTTGTCCTGCCCGTAATGGTGCCTATGGGCAAATGGCTCTTCCCGCACTGGAACGAGGTAACGGAGACGGCCAAAGGGCCGATGCTCTTCGGCGTGATGGCGCCGATAGCGGTCACGGACACCGTGTTCTCGGTGCTTCGCGGCGTGCTTACATTCCCGTTCGTGAAGCAGTTCTCTCGTCTTGTGGAATGGCTTGTGAAGCAGCCCGAGGATGAAAAGCCGCATCTTTCCGCCCTCAAGATCGGCGCCAAGCTGTCGCCTGTCATCGCCTGCGACCAGGCGCTTCTCGAAGTGCAGTTCATGCGCGACAGCAATCTCGACCTCCTTGCATGCACACGCAAGGTGCTTGACGGCACCGCAACGCAGGAGGACGAGGACCACATCGTCCACCGCGAGGACATCCTTGACAATGTGCAGCGCGAGGTGACCGAGTTCCTCGGCCAGGTGATGGTGAAGCGTTTGGCGGCGGACGTTGCGGAGAGGGCTCGTCGCCTTCTGCGTCTGACGGACGAACTGGAGTCCGTGTCCGACGAGGCCGCCACCATCTTGAAGGTGACGCGCCGCCTGCGGACGAACGGGCAGAAGATATCCGACGTGTCGCGCGGCGTTCTTCTGCGCGCCCATGATCGCGTGTTCGCGTTCGCCACAAAGATATCGCCGTGGGTGCGTTCTCCGCGTCCGACGATAGACATCGAGGCCGTACAGGCGGAATCGAAGGAAATCCACGAGTTCGTGCGCGACTGCCGTCGCACGCAGCTCGGGCGCGTTGGGCGGGACGACCCGACCTCTCCTATGCGCGTGCTTGTGGAGCTTGACATCATCAACGCCTTCGAGCGCGTGCGCGCCTATTACCTCAACATCGCCGAAACGCTTGCCGGCGGCAAGCGGTGATGTCTATTCTCAACGGCGGGGGATTTTGCTAAAATACCAATCGTATGAGCGATAGAGTCGTTTTGGTGGACTACAAGGCCGGGAACCTCACAAGCGTGAAGCTTGCATTCGAGGCTCTCGGCGAAGAGGCCGTGGTGACTTCCGACCCGGCGCGCATCCGCGCGGCCGAGCGCGTGGTGTTCCCCGGCGTGGGCGCGGCGGCAAGCGCGATGGCGAATCTCAAGAGCCTCGGCCTTGAGGACGTTCTGCGCGACGTCGTCGATGCGGGCAAGCCTTTCCTCGGCATATGCCTCGGAATGCAGGTCTTGTTCGAGCATTCCGAAGAGGACGGCGGCGTGGATCTCCTTGGAATACTTCCCGGGAAGGTCCGGCGTTTCCCCGATGTTCCGGGATGCAAGGTCCCGGAAATCGGATGGAATCAGGTGAATGGCGATCTCGCATCTGGCGTGCCGGATGGAAGCGAGTTCTATTTCGTGCATTCATACTATGCGGAGAAAGGCCCTTACACGGTGGGCGTTACCGAATATGCCGGCGTGGAGTTCACGGCGGCTGTCCGCAAAGGGAACGTGTTTGCGACGCAGTTCCATCCCGAGAAGTCCGGGCGGCTCGGGCTGGCAGTATTGCGGGCTTTTGTCGGGCGGGATTGAAACCATGTTGACGAAACGAATAATACCTTGCCTTGATGTGATCAAGGGACGCGTCACGAAAGGCGTCAAGTTCAAGAACAACATCGATCTCGGCGATCCGGTCGAGATGGCCGTGAAGTATTCCGACGGCGGAGCGGACGAGCTTGTGTTCTACGACATCACCGCCTCGGCGGAGCGTCGTCCCATCGACATAGGAATGGTCGCCGCCGTCGCGCGCGCGATACGCATTCCTTTCGCGGTCGGCGGCGGCATCTCCTCCATCGAGGACATGGAGCGCGTCATCCTGGCCGGTGCCGAGAAGGTGAGCGTCAATTCTCTCGCGGTTCGCAATCCCGGGATAATCGGCGAAGGCGCCAAGGCATTCGGCGCGCAGTGTGTCGTCCTTGGCATGGATCCAGTGAAGAGCGACAATCCGTCCTGCGCCAGCGGCTATGAGATTACGGTGCGCGGATTCCGCGAATTCACGGGGATGGACGCCGTTGACTGGGCGAAGCGAGCCGTAGATCTCGGGGCGGGAGAGATAGTCATCAATTCTGTGGACGCCGACGGCACGCGCGGAGGTTTCGAGCTGCCCCTTACGCGCATGATAGCGGAAGCGGTCGGCGTTCCTGTCGTGGCCTCCGGCGGTGCCGGCAAGCCGTCGCACCTGATAGACGCCTTCAAGGTTGCGCATGCCGATGCGGCGATCGTCGCAGGGATGATCCACACCGGCGAATGGACGATTGCGCAGATCAAGGACGAACTTGTCGCCGCCGGCATACCTACGCGGCGCGTCTGGTAGGACAAGGAATCGAGAACGGAGCGTTGAAGATCGTGAAAAACTACTTTGAGGCAAATAGGGACTGCATTCTCTCCGATTATTTCCAGCTCTTGAAGTTCCCGACGGTGGGGACAGATCCTGCGCATCTGAGGGACTGCGTGCAGTGTGCGTTGTGGACACGAGATTGGCTCAAGCCGCTTGGATTCAAGGGGGAGCTTCTCCAGGCGGAGGGAATGGCAGGCGCTCCGCCCATTCTGTTCGCGGAGCGCGCCGGCGCGCCGTCTGCGCCTGTGGTCCTTTTCTACGGGCACTATGACGTCCAGCCGCCGGATCCTCTTGAAGAATGGGCCACGCCGCCGTTCGAGCCTACGCTCAAAGACGACGGGCGCGTCTATGCGCGCGGCGCGCAGGATGACAAAGGGCAATGGTTTTCTTTCTTGAGCGGACTCAAGGCGTTGCTGGAGGCGGATTCTTCGCGGCCGATGCCGACGATCAAGATCGTGCTGGAAGGGCAGGAGGAATCCGGGTCGATGGCGCTATTCCGCCTTCTTTCCAAAAAGGCGGGTGCATCGTCAGGTCCTGATTTCCCCGGAAGAATAAAGGCCGACGTCCTTTGCGTGTGCGACACGTCCGCCGCGGCGGGATTGCGTCCGGCGATAGTGGCCGGCCTTCGCGGAGTATCGCATTTCACGCTGCGCCTTGAGGCTGCCAATCGCGATCTCCATTCCGGCGAGTATGGCGGCATTGCGCCGAATCCGGCGCAGGGCATGGCGGAGCTTCTCGCGTCGTTGCATAATCCGGACGGTTCAATTGCCGTACCCGGTTTCTGCGATCGCGTATCCGAGCCGACGGATGATGAACTTGCCGCCGCGAAGGCGTCGGTACCGTCCGATGAAGCGTATGAGGAGGACATCGGATGCCCGCCTTCCGGCGGCGAGCGCGCGCTGCCGCTTGTGGTGCGCAATTCGTTCCGCCCGACAATCGAAGTGAACGGCATACACACAGGATACGGCGGTCCGGGCTCGAAGACCGTCATTCCGTCCTCTGCGCTTGCGAAGCTCTCGATGCGTCTTGTGCCGGACCAGAATCCCGACGAAGTGATGTCGCTTCTGGAAGCGCACCTTCGCCGCCATGTGCCGGGCGGCATGAAAGTCTTCATCGAGGACATCACCGGCGCTGCGGCGGGATTTCGTCTTCCGCTCGCATCGCCGGTGTTCAGGCTGGCGGCGTCCGTCCTGGAGGAGATCGATTCGCGCGGTCCGGTGTTCCTTTGGGACGGAGCTTCGATACCAGTCGTTTCGGCATTGCGCCATGTTTCGGGCGCGGCGCCGCTTCTCGTGGGCTGGGGCCAGGCGCAGGATCGTATTCATTCCCCGAACGAGTCGTATGGGCTAGACCAGTTCGTGCGTTCGATGGAATGGGGCGCGAAGATCCTGCCGGCGTTTCTGGGCTAGAATGCGCTCTGCGCCTCCTTGACACGATTTGAACGCTTCTCGCGCGCATTGCGGCGAGCCTCTTCGCGCAGTTCCTCGATCTCGTCTGCCGCAAGACGCGCGATATTGTTGTCCCATGCGGATATGACCGTCTCGTAGTCGGTTGACGCGCCTGCCAAGTATATTGATATGTATCTATCTGGGGCTATGTCCAAGATGAAGTACGGCAGATAGAGGCGGTAGGGACGCGCCCATGTGTTGTAGCGCTTCTCCAGAGCCTCGATGAGGTAGTGCCTGCGCCAGTTCCCGCCGGGCTCCACTGCATCCTTCGCGCAGGCGCAGATCTTGACGATCTTGTGCGTCTTGGGCGTCAGGTACACGTAGTAGTCGTCGAAGCCTGGAAGAGGTTTCTTGGGCTTGAACGTGGTGCGCGCAAGTGCCGGTTCGCTGGAGTCGACAACCGTGTTTGTGGACTGGAACACTTCGCCGAATTTGAGGCCCAAGAAGGATTCCGTGTTAGTGGCGGCGTCCTTGGTGTCTGCCTTCATCGACAGGTTGGCGAGGCCCGTGTCGCCTACGTTGTACGACTGCGCATATTCGCTTGTGCTCGTTTCGATTACGTTGCCGTCGGCATCGGTGCTGGTGCGCGTCTCGCGGCGGTGTTCCGTCACGAGATTGCCGTTTGTCGTGATCGAGGTTTCGACGAGCGTCTTTGAGACGCTGCCGTTCTCGTTTGTGCTTATGGAAGACGCGGCGGTCTTCGACGAGATGCCGGTGTCTCCTGCTTTTGCTTCGCTGCAACCGGCCAGCAGCGTTGCCGCTATGGCCATGCCGCAAGTTCCAATCGTTACGATTTTCATTTCGCGTTTCCTTTCTGTTGTTTGTTTTTGTGTTGTTGAAGCCTGGTTTCCGTTGTTGAAAACGCCAATATTCTAACACGTGCATGTTAAGGGCTTGTTAAAGAAAGCAGATTCGCGGTGGTGGTGGCGTTGGAAGGATTTGTATGGTAAAATATCTGCAACGCGGAAATGGAAATAATTACTAGATTGTTCAGCGTGTCGGCCTGCCGCCGTTTTGCGGCATGGGGTCTGTCTCTTGGCGCGGTTGCGGGCGTGGGGCTGGCCTTGCGCGGCGCGGAGGGTGCGCTTGGCCTCATGCGCTGGCGTGCCGCCATCGCGCTTGTCGGCGCGACGGCGGTGGTGTCGCTTGCCGCCGCCGTGCGCGGCTGGCGCAATCTCCCTGCGCTTCTCATGCATCTCGGCTTCGCGCTCGTCCTTGGGGGATGGGCATTCAATGCCGCCTTCGGACCCGAAGAGGGATATGTGCGCCTGCGCGCGGGACAGTATGGCGGCATCGGGCACAACGGCGTTCAGCACGATCTTCCGCAGCTGATGATGCGACTGGAGGAGTTCAAGATAGACCGCTGGCCCGACACGGGCACGGTTCGACAGTACACGAGCCGCGTCATGGTGGGGCCATACGCCGAGACGGACGAGCTTCTCAAGCCGCGCACGATCTCCGTCAACCATCCTCTCGTCATGGGAGGCTGGTGGATATACCAGAGCTCCTACGAGGAACTCCAGAACCCCCACACCGGCGAGCCGCTCTACTTCACGATCCTCCAGTGCGTATGCGACATTGGTCTGCCATTGGTGTTCGCCGGAGGAATTCTGCTGCTCCTAGGCGCTCTCTTCTACGCGGTCAAGTCGTGCAGACGCGCCGCCGCAGATCGTTCCGGCGCGGTTGCGCACGATGGCGGCCGGCGATATCCCCGTCTCATTTCCATCCTCTACGGAGTTTCATTCGTCGGCGCCTGCGCGATGCTGATACACCGCGGCATCTCCACTGGCCACGCCCCGATGCAGAACATGTACGAGTTTCTGATCTGCATGGCGGCGTTCATACCCGTCCTCACCTGGCTGTCGGCCAGGAAGGGTGAACGGACGCTTCTGCAGGACGCCTTTCTCCAGACGATGGTACTTGTGCCGGTCGCGTTTTTCATGGATGGGCGCGTGAAGCATCTGATGCCCGCGCTGCAAAGCCCGTTCTTCGTTCCGCATGTAGGGGCCTATGTCCTGGGTTACATCCTGCTCGTCCGCGCGGCGCTTGGCGCGGGGCGTAGGCTCGTTGGGGTCGGTTTCTGCCTCATGACGGCTGGGCTTGTCCTCGGCAGCGCATGGGGAAAGGTCTGCTGGGGAAATTGGTGGATGTTCGACCCGAAGGAGATGTGGTCGCTTGCGACATGGTTCGTGTACGCCGCGTATTTCCATGTGGAGGCGAGGCTTTCGCCGAACTCCAGGCGCGCGTTCCTCATAGCGGGGGCTGTGATGATCATACTCACTCTCACATGGGTGAATCTGTCTAAGCTGTTCCCCGGAATGCACAGCTATGCGTAGAATCTAAATTGAAAGGAAGCATCATGAAGCATATATTCACATTCCTGATTGCCGCGGCGGCGATTGCCGGCGAGGCAAAAGTGTACACTCCTGCGCGCGGACGACATCAGGGCGGATCAGCTTCCGCCGGCGTACAGACCGCAAAGAAGTCCGCGTCAACGCAGAAGGCGGCGAAGAATGCGGTGGCAACGCCGGCTAAAAGCGCAAATCCGTGGAGGAAGGACCCGTACGTGGGCGCGATGGCGATCGATGCGCAGACGGGACGCGTGCTGTTTCGGGACAACTCGGGCGCGCGCGCGCGCCCTGCGAGCGTGACCAAGCTGATGACGGCATTGCTGGTCCTGGAGGACATCGCCGCGGGAAAATATGGTTTTGACGCCTCGGTGGAGGCGACTGCCGACGTGTACAAGGCCGAGCCAAGCTGGGTCGGGGTGAAGCCTGGCGAGACGATGACCGTCGAGGCGCTTCTCTACGCCTTGATGGTGCAGAGCGCGAACGACGCGGCCATCATGCTGGGCGTGCATTCCGCCGGCTCTCTTGCCGGCTTCGTTGCGCGGATGAACGCCCGCGCGGCGCAACTGGGCATGACGTCCACCGTTTACTACAACCCCAACGGACTTCCCCCCAAGCCGAAGAACGGAGCGAAGGACTTCAACGTGACCACGTGCGAAGATCAGATGAAGCTCGCGCTCGCCATACTCAAGCATCCGCGCATACTCAAGTACACTTCATTGAAGGTGTGGTCCGCCACGTACGACGGCGTACGCCCTATCACCGGTCTCAACCGCGCCAAGCAGCCTGAACAGCGCAAGTTCATAAACCACAACAACGTTATGGTGAAGGACAAGTACAAGATATTCAATCCAGACGGCAAGGAGGCCATCGACGGGCTCAAGACGGGATACATCGACGCCGGCGGCAGCTCGGTGGTTCTTACCGGAACGCGCGACGGTAAGCGCGCGATAGTGGTGGTGCTCGGCTCGGATTCCGCGAAGCTGAGGGACGAGAACGCGCGGCGGATAATGATCGACGCGCTCGGCGCTCTATAAGGCGGAAACATGTTCTATTCCGCAATACTTTCCCTTTGCGCCGTCCTTTGCGGCACGTGGAATCTCAAGTGGTATCCGAGCGGCCGCGCGGAACACCGCGCCTCTGAGCGCGTGGAGGCCGCCAACCGCGCGGATGCGGCGGAAAACGTCAAGAACGGTCTCGTGGCGCGGGTCGGAAAGGGAGATGGCGTGGTGCTGTTCTTCCAGGAGATGCGCGACGGGGATGTGTTCTCAAATCTTGTCGCGACGATAGAGTGGGATGGGCTGAGAATGGCCTCGGTGTCGTCTTTCCGGGAACGAGACAACCGTCTTGGCTGGCAGCAGTGCGGAATCGCCTCGAACCTTCCCGTGGTGGACTCTGGCTTTTCCTACTGGAAGCGTCCGCGAAAGGTGTTTCCGCCGCGCGGATACGCATACGCTTTGCTCGACGGCGGCGAAGACGGCCTGATCGCCTGCTACTGCATACACCTTAAGAGCGACTATGGCGCAACGACTGACGAGATACGTCGCGCGAACCGCGAAAAGCGCGAGGTGTGCATGGAGCAGCTTGTGGCGGCGGCGAAGAAGATAAAGTCGCCGGACGGTCGGCCGGTCAAGCGGATTCTGATCGGCGGCGATTTCAACGCCGATCCGTCTGCCCCGCGCTATGGAGACGAGAGGACGGCCGCGATACTTCTTGAGGCCGGATTCAAGGATGGATGGGCGGGCGTGCCGGGTGCGGAGCGAGTGACGCTTCCGGGATCGCGCCGCAATCCCGACAGAACACTCGACTTCGTGTACTATCGTGGATTCGACGCATGTACTCTCCATGTGGTCGATCCCGAAATCCCGCTTAGCGACCATTGCATGGCATGGTTCCGGTTCGAGTAGGCGATGACATCAAGGAAACTTTTCGGAGAGTGGCGTGAGGGGCAATTCTGCGGAGCGCGGCTATGACTGCCTGGCGATAAAGAACAAGTTGGGCCCAAAGGCCGTCCAGTTCAGCGACGGGGCGTCGGATGGCAGCCGCGTGGGGCGCGGCGTTGACGATTCCTCCGCGCTCTGCCATTGTTCGCATGAAAGGCGAATGGAGCGTTTTGTAGAATACGCAGAAAAGATTTCGTGTTAGAGCCGCCGAATATGGTATAATCTCACCATGCACAAAGAGTTCGATTATCCCATAGGCGGGAAGGATCATTCCGCCAAACAGCGTTTTTTCGGCAAGCGCAAGAAGCGTCGCCATGGCCATGGCGGCAATCACGACAGGCATCCGGGCCTGGCGGAGAAAGACGCTCCCATCAAGCCGCCGCCGCTGCCGGCCGATCCGCCGCCAGCCGCGTACGCCGCAAACGTCTTCGGCATGTTCGACGTGCGTCTCCAGCATGCGATCGCGGACGCCGGCTACGCCGTGCCGACTCCGATCCAGGAGCAGGCCATCCCGTATCTTCTCAAAGGGCGCGACCTCATCGGATGCGCGCAGACGGGCACAGGCAAGACGGCCGCGTTCATGCTGCCGATCCTCGAGCGCCTTCTGAAGGAAGGGCCTAACGCCGCCGCGCACGGCGGCGCCGGCCATCCGCGCGCACTCGTCCTGTCGCCCACGCGCGAGCTCGCCGCGCAGACGGCCGAGAACGTGGCGGCGTACGCGAAGTATGCCGGCATCCCGTTCGCAGTGGTGTTCGGCGGCGTTTCGCAGTTCCCGCAGGTGAAGGCGCTCCAGAAGGGCGCGGACGTCGTGATCGCGACGCCGGGCCGCCTGATGGATCTCATGTCGCAGGGCGTCGTGTATCTCGACAATGTGGAGATGTTCGTCCTGGACGAGGCGGACCGCATGCTCGACATGGGTTTCTTGCCGGACATCAAGCGCATCATCGCGAAGCTGCCGCCGAATCGCCCGGACGTGGCCGGCGCGCGTGGCGAGCGCGTTCCGGCGCGCCAGTCGCTTTTCTTCTCCGCGACCGTCTCGCCGGAGATACGCGCGCTCGCCGGCGAGCTTGTACGCGATCCGGAGCACGTGAACGTGTCGCCCGAGGCGCCTACGGTGGACAAGATCAACCAGACGTGCATGCTCGTGGACAAGGGCAACAAGGACAATCTGCTGATCCACCTTCTTGAATCGCACCCTGAATGGTACCGCGTGATAGTCTTCGCGCGCACGCGCCACGGTGCGGACCGCGTCGAGCGCAAGCTCTTCCGCAAGGGCATCCCCGTGGCGGCGATCCATTCCGACAAGACGCAGAACCAGCGCACTCGCGCGCTTGCAGGATTCAAGAGCGGCAAGACGCGCGTTCTTGTGGCCACGGACATCGCTTCGCGCGGGATTGACGTTCCCGCCGTCGATCTCGTCGTGAACATGGAGCTGCCCGTCGAGACGGAGAGCTACGTCCACCGCATAGGGCGCACCGCCCGTGCAGGAGAGACCGGCGCGGCTATCAGCTTCGTCGCGCCTGAGGAACATTCGCTTTTGAAGTCGGTCGAGCGCTTCATCAAGAAGACCATCCGCGTGGATCGCGATCAGCCGTTCCATTCGGAGGCGGCCGAGCGCAAGACGGGGAAGGGCGCCGAGGGTCTTCCGCAGGCGCCGTGGATTCGCGGCGGCGCGCGGAACAAGAAGGGCGCCGCGCGCCATCCGGGGGCGCATTTCTTCGGGAAGGGCGGGCATGGCGGCCCCGGCGGCGGCAAGAAGAAGTTCGTCCATCCGGCGAACGCCAACCGCTCGAAGCCGAAGCGCACGAACTTTCAGGGACGGCGCGAGCCCGACTTCGGGCAGAAGTGAAGAGCGCGGCGACCTTCGCGGCCCTGAGACCGGTGCAGGCTTCGCGGCGGATAAGGTCCAGCGCCGCGAGCACGTGAGGATCCTGCCGTAGAAGGAGATCATGTGGCCGTACACGGAATTCGAATCCCTTGGCTATGTCGCGCTGGCGCACGGATTCCGCCACGTGGAGTTCAGAAATCGGGCAGCTCATCTGCTCTTTTGATATTTTGTCCGTGTGCGCCGTGAAGTTTATCACATTCGCCTTATGTTCTCAAGGGCAGATTACGATGAAGCTCCCGTGGCCCATAACCGCGAGGAATATGATATAATATTCGCTTCAGAAAGAAGGCATAAGCTAAATGTCAGAGAACATACGTCACTTCAAGGACGAGCAGGACTACCGCGAGAATTTTGTCGTTCAGGCCGAAATCGACAAGTATCTCCCCGGCGGCAAGCATTTCATAGACGACGACCTCATCAACAGAACTCTCGAAGAGGCCGATTCGGCTCCCGTCGATCCGCAGCGCATCCGCGCCATCATCGCCAAGAGCGAGGAGACGTGCGAGACACTCGAGCCTGCCGAGGTCGCGCAGCTCATGCGCGTCGAGGACAAGGATCTCTTCGAGGAGATGCGCGCCGCTGCCGATCGCATCAAGAAAAAGGTTTACGACAACCGCATAGTGATGTTCGCCCCGCTATATGTGTCCAACCTCTGCGTGAACGGATGTCGCTACTGCGGCTTTCGCGAAGGAAACGCGCTGCAGCGCCGCCGCATGTTGACGATGGACGAGGTGAAGGAGGAGGTGGAGATCCTGGCAGGCCGCATCGGCCACAAGCGCCTCATCGCAGTCTATGGCGAGCATCCGACGACCTCCACGGAGTATATTGCCGACACCATACGCACCATCTACTCCCATCAGGTGAAGGCACCGAACAGCGGATGCAAGGTGGGAATACGCCGTGTGAACGTGAACGCCGCTCCGCTTCCGGTGGCAGATCTCAAGGTCTTGCACGAGGTGGGTATCGGAACGTTCCAGGTGTTCCAGGAGACCTACAACCGCAAGCTCTACGAGCAGATGCACCCTGCATGGACAGTGAAGGGCAACTACGATTGGCGCACGACGTGTTTCCATCGCTGCATGGAGGCGGGGGTCGATGACGTGGGCTTTGGCGTCCTGTACGGCCTTTCCGACTGGAGATACGAGGTTCTTGCAACGATTCTCCATGCGCGCGACCTGGAGAAATGGTTCAACATAGGGCCGCATACGATTTCCTTCCCGCGTCTTGAGCCGGCAAGCGGAACGAGAGTCCCCGAAGAAAGTCCGTGGCGCATCGACGATGAAACCTTCGCGCGCATACTTGTGATAATGCGCCTTTCCGTGCCTTACACCGGCATGATCGTGACGGCGCGCGAAAGCCCGGAGTCGCGCAACCGCGTCTTCGACCATGGCATAACGCAGATAGACTGTTCCTCCAACATCGCGATCAAGGGATACAGCGATTTCGCCGATCCGGCCCATCAGGAGAAGGAGCGCCAGCAGTTCATGCTCGGCGACAACCGTTCCATCGACGAGATGGTGCGCTATCTGGCGGAGCGCGGCACCATCACGAGCTTCTGCACGGCGGGCTACCGCTGTGGTCGCACGGGGGGATGCATCATGGACGCGCTCAAGACGGGCAAGGAGGGCAAGTTCTGCAAGATCAACGCCGTCCTCACCTTCCGCGAATGGCTCGACGACTTTGCCTCGCCCGAGACGAAGGCCGTCGGCGAGAAATTGATCGTGAAGGAGCTTGCGGGAATCAAGGAATGGCTGCCCAAGTTCTATCCCAATGTGCTCAAGCAGTACGAGGCGACGTGCCGCGGCGAGCGCGATCTGTTCTTCTGAGGGAGCAATGGGGGAACTGGCGCGCAGGATAGTGTCCGTTGCGGCTTTGGCGCTGGCGTCGTGCGCGGTCGCCGTCGATGTCACGTTCCTGATGTGCTACAGGCCGGATCACCCGGAGGATCCGTCCACGAAGCAGCTTATGCGCTTTTCGTCCGCGCATCCCGAGATACGTCCTTTGAAGTGGGGCGGGCTTGCGCTTCCGGGCGCCGGCGGGCGTTCGCAGTTCATGCTGGCGCTTGCCGGAGGTTCCGCTCCCGATGTGTACAAGGCGTGGTTCCACATTCTCCGTCATGACATAGACGAGGGATTCTGCTATCCGCTCAACGAATGGCTCGGCGAGGATTCCGACGGGGACGGCAAGTTGTCCGATGCGGAGTCGAAGTGGCCCGGGTGGAAGGATGTGCCGCAGCTGTGGCGCGATGTGGCCACGAAGGACGGCAAGGTATATGCGGTTCCAGTGGCGGGCGTGGCGTACTACGGCATACTCTACAGAAAGGATCTGGTGAAGGCGGCCGGCATGGATCCGGAAAGGCCGCCGGCAACATGGGACGAGTTTGAGGAATGGTGCGTCAGGCTCACGTTTGCCGACAGAACGATTCCCGGGGCGACCGTTCAGCGCGGCCAGCGCGCATTTGGGATCGAGAATCGTCCGTGGGGCTTTCTGCCGTGGGTTGGAGCGGCCGGCGGCGATGTTGTGCGTCGCGTCGAGCGCGCGGACGGCAGGGAGGCGTGGGAGGCATGCTTCGATTCTCCTGAATGCATTCGCGCCGCGGAGTTTCTGAAAAAGCTGATCGGTCGGGGCGTCGTGCGCGCGCTGCCGCATCTTTCGCTTTCGAATGAAGTGGCGGACATGTTCGTGCAGGGGGAGATCGTGTCCGTCTTTGGCGGCGAAGAACTTGTGGCATATCTAACGGAGAACTTGAACTTTCCTGCGGAGCAGATAGGACTGATGCCTTTCCCCGCCGCCGACGCCTCGTGCCGGCGCGTGCTGCAGGCGCACAAGCATTTCTATGCGCTCACGGAGGGCGTTGGGCGGCGGCCGAAGGACGAGCGCGACGCCGTATGGGCATGCGTGAACGAGCTGGCTTCGCCCGAGGTCTACGACGAGACGGTGCGCAAGAACGTCGCGGAGGGACGTGCAAGGTGGTGCCTGCCCGCCGATCTTGAGCGATTGGGCTTCAGGGAACATCTTGCGGAAGTGCCGATCGGCATACGCAGGATGTACGAGGAACTTGCAGAGGGGAAGATTCGCGCCGTGACGGAGCCGCATGTCGGATTCTGGCAGGGGGCGAGCGATCTTGTGCAGCGGCGGTTCCTCGGCGTGCTTCTTTCGGATGCGGGCAAGGATCTTGACTGCAGGGAGGCATTGGCGTCGATAACGGCGGATGCCAATCGCGGATTGATGTTCGCGGCGGACAAGAGTTCGGTGGAGGCGAAGCGTCCGCTTGCGCGCGTGATACTGGGAGTGGCGGGGATTTGCTTTGTGATTTGCGGGTGGTTGGCCTTTGGTGGGAAGAAGATTTCAGATTTCAGATTTCAGATTTCAGAATCCAATAGCAAGGATCGGGAGGGGCAGGGATCTGGCGGGGCGCAGGGATCTGGTGGGGCTCGCCTGGTGCCGTGGTTGTTCCTTCTTCCGGCAATTCTGTCGATCGCGCTGTGGAGCTACTATCCTCTCATAAAAGGGGCGGTGATGGCGTTTCAGGATTACAGGATAGTGGGGGCGTCGTCATGGGAGGGGTTGGACAACTTCATCCGCGTGGCGTCCGATCCTGGATTCTGGAAGGCATGGGGGCGCACTCTCGAATATGTGTTGATAACGCTTGGCCTCGGTTTCACGGCGCCCATACTGTTGGCCGTGCTGCTCTGCGAGATTCCGCGCGGCAAGGTGTTTTTCAGGTTCGTGTATTTTCTGCCGCATCTCACGAGCGCGCTTGTGGTGACGCTTCTCTGGAAGCTGATGTTCGACCCGACCGAGAACGGGATGCTCAATCAGGCGCTGGCGTCGTTCGGCATCGCGAGGCACACGTGGCTGCAGGACCCGTCGTGGGCGATGGTGTGTTGCATCTTGCCGGGAGTCTGGGCATCGGCGGGCATGGCGTCGCTGATATACATCGCCGCGCTGGGAAGCCTGCCGCCGGACTACTACGAGGCTGCCGCGATAGACGGCGCCGGCATACTTGGACGCTTCCGCCATGTGGTGTTTCCGCAGCTGGCGCCTTTGATGGTCATCAACTTCGTAGGGGCGTTCATCGCCGCATTTCAGGGCATGGGATCGATATTCCTGTTGACCTTCGGCGGGCCGGGCGACGCCACGAACGTATTGTCGCTCATGATCTGGAAGGAGGCGTACAACAATTTGCGCTTCTCGACGGCCACAACGATGGCATGGTTCCTTGGTACGGCGCTGGTCGCTTTCACATACTTTCAGATTCGCTTCCTGAGGCGTGTCGAGTTCCGTCAGGCCGCAGTCAACTGACTTGCGCCATTCAGGGCGATTTGATATCATTATCGGCGAAAATTCTCAGTACAAAAGCATGGCACAAGAATGGAACATAAAAAGCCGCGGGCACGTCTGCACGCTCTGCGGCAAACCTTTGGCCGACAAGGCGCCGGTCGTATCGGCGCTCAGGGAGCTTCCCGACGGCTACGAGCGCTTTGACTGCCACCCAGAATGCTGGAACGCCACGCCGCGTGATTGGTCGCCGTTCAGCCAATGGGAGGGAGTGTACGCCGCCCCGCCGCCGCCGGACAAGAAAGAGCCGCTCAAGAAGGAGACGGCTGACGAACTTTTGAGAAACCTCATCGCCCTTGAAGATCCGGCGATGAAGAATGTGGTCTACGTCCTGGCCGTGATGCTCGAGCGCTCCAAGATACTCGTCGAGCGCGACGCGAAAGAGCAGGAGGACCACACGATCATCCGCGTCTATGAGCACCGCAAGACGGGCGAGTCGTTCGTAGTGCTCGATCCTCGCATACGCCTCGAGAACCTTGGTGAGGTGCAGGGGCAGGTCGTGGCGCTTCTTTCCGGCACGAAGACGCTGGGAGAGGTGTCTCGCGCCGAGGAGACAGCCGCGGAAGGGGAGACCCCGGAGGCGGAACAGCCTTGACGGCTATTTTGCGTTCCCATGACGAACGTGTTTATGCTATAATTGTCGCATCTTTCTCAGAAGGAGTACATCTAAATGACAGGATTCAAACCTTTGGTCGGCAAAGACGGTTTGCGCGCGTGGCCATGGGCGCTTTGCGCCGCCGCAGTTGCATTTCTGGTCTACGTGCTGACTTTTGCCGATTACATCTTCCCGGGCGAGTCGGCCCACCTCATGGCGCAGTGGAACGGGATGGACGCGCTTGCGTTCCCGTCTCATCCGATCTGGGGACGATTCGTGCGTTTCTTCACGGGATTGTCCTTCTCTTCCTTCATGGCGGTTCGCCTGAACATGCTTTCGCTGTGTTCTGGCGTACTGTCCGCCGGCCTCGTCTTCTGGTATGTGTCGTTTTTCGTGTGGCAGACGATACGGCATGAGGATTCTTTGCGATTTGCCCGCGGTGCGAGTATGGCGGCCGGCGTCATGGCCGCGTTCGCATTCATTTTCTCCACCGCGGTGTGGCAGTCTTCGACGCATCTCGACTTCCGCATGTTCGATGTGGCCATGGCGCTTGTGTTCTTCGCCCTGTTCATGCCGCTGACGCGGTGGCCCAAACTGACGATTCCGATGTCGATGCTCATCGGCGTGGCGGTGGCGGTGGGCGTCGTCGAGAGCGTTGTGTTCTTCGCCCTCATACCGGTGTACGTGATGGCGCTTGTGGTGGTGAACGTGAGGAATGACCGCAAATGGTATTTGCCGGTATTGCTCTTCATAGTCTTTTTCGCCCTGGGGTTCATATTCGTCTCGCGGTCATGCTCGGAGGAATGGCTTGCGTCCCAGGCGGCAGCGGCCGGCGGATATGAGACGTGGGGCGATGTCCTCAAGAAAATGGGCCGCGACTACACGCAGGAGTTCGTGCAGTGGTTCAAGCGTCCTGGATGGCTCTACATCTTCCTTTTCGCCACGTTGTCTTTTGCGGCATGCGCATTTGCGGCTGTGCGCGGACTCAACAACGAGCGTCGCTGGAGCGTGTATCTTTTCCACATTGCGATGACGCTCTGCTCGATTCTTGCCCTGGCGACCCCTCTCGCGCCCGAGGCTCTGATGCGCAAATTGGGCATTTCGCCGGTCGTCACGACAACTCTCGCCTCGATGGTTGCCGGTTACCTTGTGGCCGTCTGGTATCTATTCTCCCGCATCCCCCTGCCGCAGATAGAGTTCAAAGAGGACAGCATGGCTCTTGAGACTGCGTTTGGGCGCAGGATAGCGCCGGCCTTCCTTGGCGTGTTCTGTGCCGTGGTGGCCATTGCGGCCCTTCTCAACGTCATCACGTTCTCGCGTTCGCGCGGCAAGTTCGCCGACATCTGCGCCAGCGAGATACTTGATCGCCTGGGCTCGCGCACATGGTTCGTGACGGACGGCCTTCTTGACGACCATCTGCGCATTCTCGCCTCGACGCGCGGACGCGAATTGAACCTCGTGTGCCTTCATCGGGACATGGATGACGCCTATCTCAAAGAATTCGGAGCGCTCATCAAGGAGAAGAACCTCAAGGCCGGCCGAGCCAATCTGACCATGTCGATACAGCTTGGCGTATTGCCGTTCCTGCAAGATTGGTTCATGGGAGATCCCGAAATCACTTCCAAGGCGGCGATTTTCGGAGTCCCGGACTTTTGGTACATGGCGGAGCGCGTGCCGGCCCCAGATTGCTTCTTCTTCAACGGCATCAAGAGCGCGAAGGATGTCGATGGACGCAAGGCCAAGGCGGATTTCGACGCTTTCTGGGAGAAGATCGACCCCGTCCTTCACGCAGAATCCGGCCAAGGCTCCTATTCGATCCGCGACAGCAAGGATCCTGTCGACACGTTCCGCCTTCAGCTCCGCCGCCATGTCGGCTTCATAGCAAACAATCTTGGCGTGCTGCTCCAGGATGCGGGATTCGACGCAGAGGCGTTCGAGCTCTACGAGAGGATTCTCTCCAAGATCGATCCTGACAACGTGTGCGCCCTTTTCAACGAGTTCGAGATGGTCCGCGCCGGCTTCAAGGCGGCCGTCCAGCGCAAGGGCGAGATCGAGCGCAAGATACGCGCGATAGTGGACGATCCCAAGCGGCGCTATCTCCTATGGTCGCTCTCGCGCTACTACGGCTACATCCGTTCGCCCGAGATATTCGCGCGCATGGGCTTTGCGTGGGCGCGGTCCGGGCAGACAGGCAACGCCATCGCTCAGGTACAGCGCGCAATCGACTTCGTGCCTGCCGATCGTCAGGCCGGCCTTCTCAACATGATGGCCGCCATCTACGCGAGCGGCGCGCAGTCCGACAAGTCTCGCGAGACGTACGCCAAGGTGCTTGCCGCAGACGCGGCTAACCACGATGCCCTTATGGGCCTCACCCGGCTCGCTCTTCAGGAAGGTTCTGTCGACGAGGCGCGCAAGTATCTTACGCGCGCGGTCGACACCGTCAAGGACAAGAAGGATTCTTCCGGCATAGAGTGGGCGCTCCTTCATCTCATGAACAACGATCTGGGCGCTGCGCGCATGGCGATGCAGAAGGTCACGGATCTGCAGCCCAAGTCCCTCCAGTCATGGGCGCTTCTTGCGGGCGTGCTGCTGCAGCAGGCAGACCAGGAGAAGGACGCAAACGCCAAGAAGAAGATATTCGACGAGCTTGAGAACGTGATCATTCCGCGCATGGAGTCTGTGGCCACGACTCCGCGCGATTACTTCGTCCAGATTACGCGGGCCCTGGTCTTGATGCGCAAAGGCCCGACATTCCGGAAAGCCGCCCGCGACGCGCTTGTTCTTGCTTCTGCGGCACGCCCGGATGTCTCGGCCACCGGCGACATGATTCTCAGTCTTGACATCGCCCTTGACGACGGCGAATCCGCCGAGCGACACGCGCGCACCGTTCTTCGCCGCAATCGCCACGACAAGCTGGCGAACTATGTAATGGGGTCGCTTCGCCTCAAGGAGGGCGACTACACTTCGGCGGAGACGTTCCTTACCACGTCGGTGTCGCAGAGCAATCCGCTGGGCGCCGCCCAGAACGACCTTGCCGAGGTGCTGCGTCGCCTGCAGCGGTACGAGGAGGCCGAAAAGCACGCACGCGGCGCAGTGCGCACGTCCCCGGAATTATATGTCGCCTGGGAGACCCTCGGGTCCATACTGCTCGACGCGAAGAAGAATCTCGACGAGGCGGAAAGCTGCGTGAAGAAGTCGCTTGAGCTTTCCAAGGAGAAGAACAAACTCGAGGATATCCGCATGAACATCACCCTGGCCCGCGTGCAGATAGCCAAAGGCGACCTTGCCCACGCGCGAGGCACGCTCAGGGCACTTCGTTCGCGCCGTTCGGAACTCTCGAACTACGACAGAAACCGCCTGGAAGATCTCCTGCGCGCCGCGAAGATGAATTGATCTGCAGCTTCTGCCGAAGCCTGATGCCATGAGGTCGCTTTTCATAATCGCTTTCGCCGCCGCGTTCACGGCGTCAGCAGCGTTGCCGGGCCAAATGCGGACTTCTGCCGAGGAGGCCAGGCGCGGCGGCCGCCGAGAGGCGTCCTTCAACTTCGGCCCGTTCTTCGAGTATCGGCGCGCCCATGCGCGGCACGCCGCCGCAGAAGAAGGATTGCCGCCTTCGGTCGCGGCGCTGAAGACATACTGGGCGTTTCGTCCGTTCTATTCGCAGGTGCGCGACGAGGAAAGCGGGGTGGTGGAGCGCGATTTCCTCTGGCCGGTCGCCACGTCGCACTCGATGAAGGACGGCCTTTGGTGGCGTGCTCTCGTGGCTTACGGCTCCTCGCGGGACGACGAACCTTCGTGGACGTTCAATTTCTTTCCACTGTGGTTCTCCGGCAACGATCGCAACGATGTCGGATACTGGGCGCTTTTCCCGATCTACGGCACGCATCCGCACTTCCTTTTCATGGACGATCTTACGTTCGCCCTCTGGCCGCTGTACCACGACTATTCCGTCAAGGGCGTTCGAAGCCATGCAGTCCTTTGGCCGCTCGTCTCGTGGAAGGATTCACCGCGCGAGGCCGTGGGCGTGTGGCCATTCTGGGGCACGTCGCGTCTGCGCGAGTCGCAGCACACGTATTTGCTGTGGCCGTTCGTCACGTGGGCGGCCTACGATGAGGATCGCGACACGTCGGGAAAAGGGCATTCCGGAATGTTCTGGCCCTTTTTCGGATGCGTGAACCGCGCTCGCGAGAAGCAGTTCCTCATCCTGCCGCCTTTCTTCTCGTGGACGGAAGCGGCGTCCGCGAAGCGTCTGCGCTGCCCATGGCCGCTGGTGGACGTTGAATGGGGCGTGCGTCGCGACCGCGTGTCGGTTTTCCCCATCTACGAGCACATCGCCGGATATTCCTATCTGGGGCATCGCCAGGAGGAACGCACGCATCGTTTCGGATGGAAGCTCGTGGAGGCCACGGAGCTGACCACTGACAACACGCGCGAATCCGTGATTTCCGTCTTTCCGTTCTTCACATGGGAACGGCGCTGGACGAAGAAGCGCGACGCGCCAAAGCTTCCCGACGAGCCTTCCGACTCGTACCTGCGCATATGGCCGTTCTACTCGCGCGCCGAGGCCGGGGGGCGCATCGAGAGCCGGGCCCTCGAGCTGATGCCCATTCGTCACTCGGAAGGCTTTTCGCGAAACTGGGCGCCTTTCTGGACGTTCTGGAGCGCCGACACGCGCCCCAATGGGCACACGCGCCATTCCCTGTTCTGGAAGATAATCACCTGGCATTCTGATCCAGACGAAAAGCGACCCCTTGCAAGCGGCGCGCGGAAGTGATATACTTCCACCGTCCTGTGTTATTCCATGGAGAAACAACGATGAAATTCTGGAACCGTGAAATCGAGACTCTTTCGCGCGACGCCCTCGCCGCGCGCCAGTTCGCCGGGCTCAAGAAGTCGCTTCGGCGCATGTGGAAGAGCGATTGGAGCCGCGAGCTTCTCAAGAAGCGCGGGCTTGCGAACCCCGAGGACGTCAAGAGCCTCGACGATCTGGTGAAACTGCCTTTTCTCACCAAGGACGACTTCCGCGACGCCTACCCGCTCGCGATGTCCACGGTCGAGCGCACCAAGCTCCTTGAGTTCCACCAGTCATCCGGTTCTACGGGCACGCCCGTGGTGATGGCATACACGAAGTCCGATCTCAACCAGTGGGCCGAATGCATGGCAAGGTGCTTCACCATGGCCGGCCTCGAGGCGGGCGACGCGTTCCAGATCATGCCTACGTTCGGTCTCTTCAACGGCGGTTTCGGATGCTACCACGGCTGCCGCAAGGCGGCGTTGTTCTGCGTGCCGGCCTCCAGCGGCAATACCGAGCGCCAGATCAAGCTGATGCGCGATTTCCGCGTGAAGGGTTTCTGCTCGGTGGTGTCCTACGTTCCGCGCCTCATAGAGAAGCTGGACGCCGACCCCACCGGCGACCACGACATTCCGTCCCTCCGCGTGGGCATATTCGGCAGCGAGACTTTCTCCGACGAGATGCGCCGCAGGATCGAGAAGCGCCTGCACATCGACTGCTACGACATCTACGGCATGACCGAGACGGGTGGCATCGGCACGACGGGCCAGGACTGCTGCAAGCACTGCGGCATCCACGTCTGGGAAGACCAGTACATCACCGAGATCGTCGATCCCGGAACGGGCGCTCCCGTGCCGGACGGCAAGTACGGAGAAGTCGTGTTCACGTCACTCACGCGAGAGGCGATGCCCATACTTCGCTACCGCACGCACGACATCTCGCGAATCATCTCCCGCAAGAAGTGCGCCTGCGGGCGCACGCATCTGCGCCTGGACCGCATCACGGGGCGCACGGACGACATGCTGATCGTGAAGGGCGTGAACTTCTATCCTCGTCAGGTCGAGCAGGCTCTCATGGAGATTCCCGGCGTCAAGGACGAGTTCCAGATCATCCTCGAGGAACATCAAGGCATGACGGACGTCACGATCAACGTCGAGGCGGAGCCTGGCGTGACGGGGCATCAGGTCGCGAAACATCTGCGCGAGCGCCTGGGCTTCCTCCCGAAGGGCGATGTGTTCCCGATCGGTGCGCTTCCGCGCAACGAAGGCAAGGCCAAGCGCGTGATACGCCGCAAGATCGACTGACCGCCTACTTTTTGTAGCAGGCGAATATCTTCTCCACAAACTCCTTCGGGAGTCTTGGGGAGAAGATGCTCACGACCGGGACTACGACGAATCCGCCGAGCATCGCGACGGCGCCGCAGTCGATCGGGCTGAACGGATTGCCCGCAAGCATGTTCGCGAGCGTGATTCCCACGCCCCAGGCGAAGCTTGCCCAGACTGCCGCCTTTGTCACGCCGCGCCAGTAGAGCCCAAGCATGAAGGGCGCCAGAAAAGCGCCTGCAAGCGCGCCCCACGAGATGCCCATCAGCTGCGCGATGAAGTGCGGCGGATGGAGCGCGATCATCAGCGACAGGACGATGAAGAACACGATGAGAACGCGCATCACCACCACCTTGCGGTGCTCGATCTGCGCGGCCACCGTGTCGTCCAGCTGCCCAGATTCGACCTCTCCCTCTCCGCTCTTCTTGTCGCGATAGATGATGTCGAGCGTCATGGTGGAGCTGGATGTGAGGACAAGCGACGCGAGGGTTGACATGGATGCAGACAGAACAAGCAGCACAACGAGCGCAATGAGCGCATTCGGGAGCGTCTCCAGCATGGCGGGGATGATCGAATCGAACGCGATTTTCCCGTTCGCGATCACGGGCTTGAAGAGACGGCCGAACCCTCCGAGGAAGTAGCATCCGCCGGCTACCACGAACGCGAACACGGTGGAAATCACAGTTCCGCGCCGGATGGCCCGTTCGTCGGTGATCGAGTAGAACTTGCTCACCATCTGCGGAAGACCCCATGTCCCCAGCGACGTCAATATCACGACGCCGACCAGTCCGCGCGGGTCCGGGCCGAAAAGCGACGCGAAGCCGCCGTTGACGGCAGGATCAGCGTCCGACGGGACGAGCGCGAGCTTGTGTACCGCATCCACGAGCCCTCCCTTGAGGCTCAGCACGGCGAGGATCACGGCCGTGATGCCGAAGAGCATGATCACGCCCTGGATGAAGTCGTTTATCGCAGTAGCCTTGTATCCTCCTAGGATCACATAGACTGCGGTGAGAACGGCCATTGTCCACGCGCAGTACACGTATGGAACGCCGAAGCTCATCTCGAAGAGCTTCGATATGCCCATGTAGACGCCGGCCGTGTAGGGGATGAGGAAGACGAACGCTATGATGGACGCCGCGACGCGTAATCCTTCAGAGTCGTAGCGCGCGCCGAAGAAGTCCGGCATCGTGCGGCTCTGGACGTGCTGCGTCATGAATCTTGTGCGCCTTGCGAGGACGAGCCACGCGAGCAGCGATCCGATGACGGCGTTTCCGATGCCGATCCAGGTGGACGACAGCCCGTATCGCCACCCGAACTGCCCGGCGTAGCCCACGAACACCACGGCCGAGAAGTAGCTTGTGCCGAAGGCGAAGGCCGATAGCCAAGGCCCTATGGACCGGCCGCCCAGAACGAACCCGTCGACTGAACGTGCATGCTTGCGGCTGTAGATGCCCACGCCTACCATTACGGCGAGGAAGAATAGAGTTAGAGCTATTTTGACGAACATGATGGCGAAGATTATAGAATATTCGCGTTGGCGCGTCTATAGCCTTTCGTGAAAATTCTTATTTACCCCCTTGCGGGAGGGGAGGGTATTTGGTATCATATATCGCGTTTTCACCACATTCGGGCGTGGCGCAGTGGTAGCGCAGTTGACTGTTAATCAATTGGTCGCTGGTTCGAATCCAGCCGCCCGAGCCATTTTAAGAGACTCCGCAGGCATCGCCTTTGCGGGGTTTGTTTTATTTGATTTCGTCCGCAACGTAATCTCATCTTTTCTCTCCACATCTCTCATAGCCCTTTGGCTCATTGTCGGTGGGCCGAAGTTCGAGGACGGAGAATCGGTGGATGGCGAGCCAGAGAAAATTGGGGACCCTCCAACCACTCCAAACTTGTCGGACGTCTGTACGCCGATTTTTACTGATTGTGCGGCGGTGCGGTTTGTGGTAAAATAGCCGCGATTGTTCTGAAAACTGAAAACAGGACTGCAGAATGTAGCTCTCAAAATGCAATTGCCTAGCAAAGGGTAATGCAATGGAATGCATAAAGCACATTTATTTTCAGAGAGGAAAACATGAAGAGAGAGGAAAACATGAAGAAAATCAACGTGAAGCACCTGATCTGGTCGATGGCCTTGTTCGCATTCATGCCCGTGCTGGCTGGAGGTGACGGATGGACGGTTTCGAAAGGTTGCGCGAAGTACGTGCGGATCGAGGGCGACCGGCTGATCGTCGACGTTCCGCCGGGCGTGACCAACGTCTGCGCGTACGCGACGAAGCAGATCGACCTCTCCGACTTCGCGCAGTGCATGCTGGAGGCGCGCGTGCGGTGCCGCGGCGAGAACGTGGTGCGCGATCCGCGTCCGGCCCGGGGCATCAAGCTGTCGCTCCACTATGACAATCCAGTAGGGGGTGGCCGATGCTATCCGTTTGCGGCGGCACCGGAAGAGGGGGCGTTTGGCTGGACGAATCTTGAGCTGATGGTGTCCTTCGGCGAGGTTCCACCGGCCAAGGGGAGCTTGGTCCTGGGTCTGCAGCAGACCTCGGGGCGGGTTGAATTCGACCTGACGTCCTTCTCCTGCGGGAAGGCGCCGCCGCTCTTCCCGTTGGAGGACAATTCTCGTCAGGTGCGCTATCCGGAACGCATCGCCTCCCTGCCGCGGATGCGCGGCGTGATGGGGCGGGGATGTTGCCAGAACACGGAGCAGGACATCGAGGACCTGAAGAACTACGGCGCGAACCTCATTCGCCTGCAGATGAACGGGTTCGGCGCCGATCGTCCGCTGAAGAATGGGAAGGCGAAGACGCTCGCCGACTGGGACAAGTGGTTCGCGAAGAACCTCGACCATGCCGAGGAGGTGCTTGGTTGGCTGGAGAAGCGCGGCATGATGATGGTGCTCGACCTGCACAACCCTCCGCTGAAAGGATATGGCAAAGACGGGGACGTGTTCTACGTGCAGGCCAATGCGGACCGGCTCATCTCCGCCTGGCGTGAAATCGCCGCGCGGTTTAAGGGACGGAAGGGCATCTACGGCTACGACATCATGAACGAACCCTGGCAGAACCGACGGGCGTTGCCCGACTGCGACTATTGGAACCTCCAGCGACGGGCGGCGGAGGCGATCCGCGAGGTCGATCCCGACGCCACCATCGTCATTGAGAGCAACGAATGGGACAGCCCTGGCGCATTCGAGTATCTCAAGGCGCTGGACATGGACAACGTCGTCTATCAGGTTCACATGTATCGTCCGGGCGCTTTCACGCACCAAGGGGCTAACGGGTCTGCGCGTCCATCCGTCGAGCGCCTTCTCTCCTACCCGAACAAGGAGAAGGGCTGGGACAAGGATTATCTTCGCCGGCAGCTTGAGTCGGTGCGGAAGTTCCAGCAACGGCACAACGCGAAGATCTACGTCGGCGAGTTCTCCGCCTGCATCTACGGGCCGGGTGCGGGGCAGTATCTGCGGGACTGCATCTCGATCTTCGAGGAGTACGGTTGGGACTGGACGTACCATTCCTTCCGCGAAGCGCTCTGGTGGAACGTCGAGACGGTGATCGACGAGGCGACGGGCAAGCCCGTGCCGAATAGGGACAACGACCGCTTCCGCGCCTTGGTCGACGGGTTCAAGGGAAAGTGAAGTCGTCGCGTATGCTTCAGTTTTTGCAACCGCTTCAATGGTATTCGCCAAGGGAGAGTGAAGAACAAAGCTGTATCAATGGGCTTGAGTGTCCCTTAGTCGTCGGGCAGTTCGCGGTTCTGTTTACGGTAGTCACGCATCGAAAGGCCGGTGGACTTCTTGAAGAGAACGGAGAGGTGACTTTCGTTGGCGAAACCGCACTGGCCGATGATTTCACCGATAGAGAGATTACTTGACTCAAGCAGCGTCCTCACTCGCGCCAACCTCGTCCGAAGGATGACGTCTCGCACGGAGGCGTTAAGCTGTGTGCGGAAGTGCTGTTCGACATATCGCCTTGAACATCCTACGACACGTACCACGTCGCCTACGTCTATACGTCGTTGTGGGGCTTCTGAACGGATGAACCGTAGGGCTCGCGAAAGCGCAGGATCGCGCATGGCGTCGTAGCCGGTTGATTCGCGCGTTACTATCGAAAGCGGTTCCATTACGACGTTCTTATGCTGGATGGGCCACCCATGTATTAGGGCATCAAGCAACTCGGCGGCCTTCTGCCCTCGTCTGAATCCGCCGGTCCGTATCGAGGAGAGCGCCGGTACGGTGGATTCGCAGAGGATAGGGTCGTTGTCCACGCCCAGCACGGCAATTTCTTCGGGAACGCGTATCTTTGCTTCAGCGCAGGCGTCTAACACCAAACGCGCCCGCCCGTCCATCGCGGCAAATATTGCCGTTGGCTTTGGGAGGCCCTGGAGAAATTTGATCATGTGCGGACGCTCGGCGTTCCAGCTTCGGCGTTCGCGTTCATTGAATTTGCTGTAAACCGTGCAGCCGAATCCGGCGTTTCTCAAGGTGTCTTCGAAACCTTGTCGTCTCTCGGCGGACCAGTGCCTGCCAAGTGTCTCGTCTACGTAAGCGAACGACTTGTAGCCGCGCTCGAGGTAGTAGTTGCCCGCCAAGACGCCCACGCCGTAGGAGTCCATCTTAACATACGGCACGTTGCGCCATGGGAGCGTATCCGTTGCTCCCGGTTCGCAGAGGACGACCGGGACGTGAATCGCGGATATTCTGGCATATTCGTCGCGGGAGAGGTTATGCGCGATCACGCCGTCGATGGCGAGGTCCTTCAGGGCGATCCCCTGTTCGCCTTCGCGTCCCTCAAGTAGCTGACAGCGCCAAGGGCCGTGAGCGCGCGCATAGGCGAGAACGCCACGGCAGATAGTACGTACGCCCTTCAGCTGGGTGGAAAAGATCATGGCGACCTTCGGTATGCTGCCCTCTGGTTTCTGCATGGCGATATTTTACCAGAATCGTATCTGCGCGTGAAGTCGGTTCGTGCGCAAACGGAAACATTTTAATGCGCAAACAGCTATGGCGCCGCTGTGCGGAATTGGGTATACTACAGCAAAAACCAAAAGCAGGAGCAGGCAAAGATGAACATTTCAAGAAAGAACTTCTTCATTGCTTCGGCCGCGACGGTTGCGGCGATGGGACTCGAGGCTGCCGACAACGTCACGGCAGGCAGGAAGAAGGTGATGCAGGGCTTTGACGAGACCGACGCCGGCAAGATCTCCAAAGTGGCGTGGAAGCCGTTTTCTGACAGGAAGGTGCGCGTCGGCATCGCGGGCGAGGGGGTTTGCAACTTCGGCTCGGCTTTCGCATACCAGACGCATCCGAACGCAGAGGTTGTTGCCGTGACGGATCTCAACCCTGCCAAATGCGCACTCCTTCAGGAGCGCACCAAGGCGAAGAAGACGTATCCGAGCTGCGAGGAGATGATCAAGAACGCCGCCGCCGACAGGCTTGAGGCAATCTACATCGCCACAGACGCGCCGAGTCATGCACGACTTGCGATCATGGCGCTTGAGCATGGCCTCCACGTCGCGAGCGCGGTTCCTGCGATCTTCGGGACGGACCAGCTGGAGCTTGTTCCAAAGATCATCGCCGCCGCGAAGGCGAGCGGCAAGCTCTATATGATGAACGAGACGACTGCGTTTCGTCCGCAATGCTACGCCATGCGCCGCATCTTTGAGGCTGGAGGCTTCGGAACCCATATCTACACTGAGGGCGAGTACTTCCACTACTGGGGGAAAGGGGGCATCCCCTCGTTCAAGGGCTGGCGCAAGGGATTACCGCCTCAGTTTTACCCTACCCATTCCAACGGATTCTACACCTGTACCACCCATGGTTCGTTCACCGAAGTGACGTGCATTGGCGTAAAGAGCGAATTGCCGGACTTCAAGGACGCGGCGAATCAGTTTAAGAATCCCTATGGTTCGGAAGTTGCGCTCTTCAAGACTTCAGACGGCGGCACTGCCCGTATGGCAGTTGTTTGGGGAGCGGCCGGATTCGGCACTGAAAGTGGTCGCTTCCACGGCTCGAATGGTTGTTATATCACTTCGTATGGCGGGCAGAAGAAGGAACTTGTCGCCGGACTAGGGATACAGAAACCGCAGCTCCCGCCCGGAGTGCCCGCAGGCGGACATGGCGGATCGCATGCCTACCTGACCGACGACTTCCTGCGTGGAATCCTCGTTCCAGGGCACAAGGTTTGTGTTGATCTCAAGACTGCGCTTGACACGACTGTCGCCGGTATCTACGCGCACATGTCCGCGCTGAAGGACGGTGAAACGCTCAAGATACCGCAGGCCTCATAAGGAGTATCTTAGGTGTGCTAAGCAAAGCCCCGACAGAGCTAACATGACGGAACAAATGAATGGTGAACAGCAAGGAGATACAACAATGACACTGCCCCCTTCGGGG